>Ga0209467_1000236_pt1 | contig 96286 bp, 90 predicted proteins | sample Higcelwee11metaG_FD_187175 | JGI IMG/M metagenome (GOLD analysis project Ga0209467, IMG submission 187175) | Freshwater pond sediment microbial communities from the University of Edinburgh, under environmental carbon perturbations - High... | ecosystem: Environmental > Aquatic > Freshwater >...
GGTAAACTACCAGCCGCAGGCGGCCGAGTGGCATCTTGTTGTCATCACCTATACTGATGAGGAGTATGAGCAGGTTCTGGATATCAGGAAGGTCTGGAAGCTCAGCGTGTCGTTTTTTGTTACCATGGCGTTTCTGCACTACTGGTTTTGTTCTGAATCCGGAGATGCCGCGGTAAGTTGGTGGATCTTGAGACATAGTTATATGTTGGAAAACTATCAATTTGAAATGAAACCGATCGATACAGTATTAGTGTTTACATTAATTTGGGGTACTAATAGAACACATCCCCAGAAAGAATAACCCCGTCCCTCCCTCCGCTGTCCGTATCCCCCGGCATTTATTTGAACCGACAAAGTCGCCGGTGGAAGTATGCCTGTTGCTCGCGTCATACTTCCTTTTGTTATTCAAGCCTGATATCCCGAGTGTTTAAAGTTCAAATTTTATCTTGACATTTGAGTGACATATAGTTAGAGTTCTAACTATGAATCAGAATGCTTTATTCGGAAAACTCGGCAACTGCTTTCTCGCCTGGCGCCGGTGGCTGGCACGCGAGTACTCTGCGCAGGGGGTCACGCTCAAGCAGATATTCCTGCTCGAGCGGCTGGCAAAGTGCGATTATCTGTACCCCTCGGATATCGCAGATCTTCTCTTTGCCGACCGTCCGACAGTCACCGTTATACTGCGCAACATGCAGCGCGACGGCCTTGTAAGAAAAATCAGAGACGGTGATGACGGCAAGCGCTTCCGCATTTCGATTACCGCCGAAGGGCGCCGCAAGGTGATCGGGCTTGCTGAAGAGTCGAAGCGCATTGCAGCGCTCTTCGATCCTTTTTCGTGTTTCAGCACAGATGAGCGCAGGAGCTTCGCGCAGTTACTGGGTAAACTCGAACGACATCTGGCTGATCTTCCCTCTGAGCGCTAGAGCGGCATAAGAATTATTCAGAATACCCTCGCGGAAAATTTTTTGAATATATTCTACCGATAGCTCCGCCGTCATTTTTTTGCGGTAACGCCGTGTTTAAGGACATAGAAGAATACCGGGCTGGATTGGCGGGGGGATATGCGGCAGATCTGTAGTGATTTGCTCGGTTATAGTTAGAATTCTAATTAAATATTCCGGAGGTTGAGTATGAACAAAAACGATGTACCGCAGTGCATCAAAACCATCGAGTCAATGTGGAGCTGTCATGGCGATTTTACTGATAAAAAGATCGCTGAAGAGGATTTGGATCTGATCATCGGGGCGGGCGTACGCGCGGCAAGCGCCTCCGCGCAGCAGAGCTATTCTGTCATCGTACTGGATAAGGCGGAGGTGATGCGCGAGCTGACGGGGTACGCGGGGTCGCATGCGCTGGTCTTCTGCGCCGACGGAACCCGCCTTGACGGCGCGGCAAAATATCTGGGATTGGAACACTCTGAGGAATTCAATCTGAACAGCTTCGTGACGTGGAGCACCGACGCGCTGCTGGCCGCGCAGAATTGTGCGCTTGCCGCGGCATCGCTCAATATTGATACTCTATTTACAAACGGTACGATGCGGCGTGACCTTGACATGGTCTACCGCGTTCTTAACCTGCCGCAGAGGGGGTGCTTCCCCCTTATCACGCTTATTTTGGGGTATGCGTCGCATAAACCCGCTAGATTAAGGGGAAGGCTCAGCGGAGAGGGTGTTGTTCACCGCAATAAATACCGGCCGCTTGACGCAGCAGCGGTGGAACGTATGATCGCCGCCTACGACGATGAGCGCAGCAGCCTCGCCATGAGCCGGGCCTTTGTTGAAAAGGGGTGCGCTCATTATCTCGAATGGTTCTTTAAAGAGTGGCTTGGATCCTTTCCCTCGAGTGAAACTGATCCCGTTGAAACGCGGCTGCGAAACAGCGGTTTTCTCGGATAAACACAATTTTGCTGATTGACAGCTACTGATCCGGCGGTGTAGAGAAAACCTTGAGGAGATGACGGATTCTGACCCTGTGTAAGACTCCGTCATCTCAATGATTATGGTTTAGGCGGTGATTGTATCTATGAAAGGATTTCTTAAGGCTTTCGGAATTTCTGTGTTATTTCTTCTGGCGAGTTCAGCGACTGCACTTTCCCAGACGGCGGATGGTGTCATCGGAAAATGGTACACCGAGGGGAACGAGTCGATCGTCGAAGTCTACAAGAGCGCTGATAAATATTACGGCAGGATCATCTGGTTAAAAGATCCCAACGGTGATGACGGAAAGCCCGTTCTGGACTCAAAGAATCCCGCCGCGGACAAAAAAACTCAGCAGATTGTCGGCCTTGTGATCATGCGTAATTTTGTTTTCAAGGGCGATAATAAATGGGAGGACGGCAAGATATATGATCCCGAAAGCGGAAAAACCTACAGCTGCCTTATGAGGCTTGAGGGAAATACACTTAACGTCCGTGGATTTATCGGCGTATCCGCGCTCGGAAGGACCTCATCATGGAAACGGGTGCAGTAGCACCCGTCATTTTTGACTGACCTCTTCGACTGTGTCGTCCGCGCGTTTTGACATCTCTTCCTCGTAAAGCTTAAGAGCCCTTTCTTCGACATCTTCGTTATAAATGGTGATGTCATCTGACGAGGGTTCTTTCATGACTATCCCCATGACAATCAGATAGAGCGACCTGGTTTTGCTTGCGGTGAGGTCTTCGCTTTCTCCGTGATCGAGTATCAGCCTGTGTCCGCCGTCATCCTCCTTGTCATTATCTTCGATGTCATCCTCGTCATCGTCATTGAGCGAATCAAGCCACTCCTCTTCATCGGTGTAGTAGTCGGCCACCATGGTGCCGGTTGTTTTATTGTGCAGGCGGATATCGTTGTTCATGATACACCCGCTCAGAGAAAACAACAGTATGCCGGACATGGCAACAGTACAGACCAGCTTTATTACAGTGCCGCAAACGGGCACGATTCGCTTACTGTGTGATCGCATAACCATCCTCCTCGGCATCAGACGCGTCGGTGCTGTATGATTGAAATACCGGCTTGCCGTCAATTTCTCGCACATATGACAGATGGATCCTGCCGTCGAAATAGAGGGCCGAGATTTCAGCCTCTGTATCTGCCTTGATTTTTTTGCTGCACTGTTTGAAAAGGGGCCAGTCGTCGCTCTGATGAGCTTCGCAGGGGTAGAAAAGGACGAGAGTCGAATCAGTCAGGTTTGTCACCTTTACTTCAACTTCGCCGTCGCCGAAAAGATCATCGCACGATATGAGCAGAAACAGCAGCAGCGAAAAAAGCAGAATACGTTTCATCGCACAGGCCTCCGTTTTGTAAAATGATCAGCCAGTATACCGCAATTAAGAAAATATAATCAAGTCGAATATTGTGTCCAGTTTCAAAATCGTCCCCGATGTCAAGATTACCGTGTGCTTTTCCATAATTTGCCGAAATAGGCTCAAAATTGCGTTTTGCGACCATTTCCGGTTAATCGGCATTTATGTGAGCATACTCAGAGGCTTCGCATGAGTATGATTACCCGATCAGGCCGGATCTGCGTTTTGTGCGGAAATCGGATCAGAAATCCCCCCGCAGAAAAGTTAAAAAAAGATTAATCCTATTTCGAAAACCGGTCGAATAAGGTAAAGGGACATATTCCTGCGCAAACGGAGGTGCAAAGAATGGATACTCTATCCCGGTTAAATGACATTCTCGCCAGAGAGGCGATTGTCTACACGGAAATTGAACAGCTTGAAGCAAAGAAGACCGGCGCTATTATCGACCGCGACGGGGCACAAATGGATACGATAACACGCCGGCAGGATGAACTTATCGCGCATGTCGGCGTTATAGAAAACGAGCGAAAGCGCATGGTTGACGAGCTCGCCGCCATGGCGGGGCTTCCGAAGGATTCACCCCTCTCTCATCTGGTGAAAGAGGATGATCCGTTATCCCCCCATATAAAAAGCAATGCGAGAACGCTGCGCAAAACCATGGAGCGTCTGTGCGCCATCAATGCCGGAAACGCCCGCCTTATAGAAGACAATCTCGAATTTTTCCGGCTTGTTCTGGGCGGGGTCAAAGAGAGCACTAATACCGGCTACAGCAGGGATGGTTCGCTGGAGCGGAGCGTTCGATCTTCGGCTTTTTTGAATATTACAGTCTGATGTATCAGGCGCGGTGACGTGCCGCAAGGAGTTTGTCATGAATTCGACCTTTATGGGACTAGAAATTTCGCGCAGAGGGCTTGTCTCGCATCAGCAGGCACTCAACGTTACCGGGCACAATATTTCCAATGCCGACAACAAGGAGTATTCACGCCAGCGAGTGGTGATCACTTCGGCGGATCCTCTTTATGTGCCGGGCTTAAGCGCGGGAGAGAATCCGGGGTCGATCGGGCAGGGCTCTGTCGTTTCGGTCGTCGAGCGCGTCAGAGATTCGTTTATTGACGACCGAATCGTTACCGAGAAAAATGAGATGGGATACTGGGAGGCCCGCAACAACTATATCTACCAGATCGAAGGCATCTATAATGAACCTTCTGACAGTTCAATTAGAACGAAGAATGACCAGCTGTGGGTCGCGTGGCAGGAGCTCTCGAAGTATCCCGAACAGCGCTCGACCCGCGAAGTGGTGAAAGAGAAGGCGGTATCGCTCTCCAATGAGATCAACAATGTGTACCGGCAGCTTGACGAACTGCAGCAGAACTCGAACCGCGAGATCGCGCTGCGCGTCGACACCATCAACACCTATGCGCGCGACATTCGTGATCTGAATGTGCGCATCGTCAAAGCCGAGGCGGTCGGCGATCAGCCCAACGACCTCAAGGATCGTCGTGATGCGCTTGTCGAGCGGCTTTCGCAGCTGGTGAATGTGTCGGTGTCGCGCTCTGACAAGGACGAGACGATAATTTACGTGGGCTCGGAGAATCTGGTGCAGGGCGAGGTGATGCACGAGATGAAGACAAAGCTCAATCCCGACAACAAGGGTTTCTACGATGTGGTCTGGGCAAAGAGCGAGAAGCCGGTCTATTATTCAAGCGGCGAGATGAAGGCGCTGGTCGATATACGCGACGTGGTGCTGCGAGAGAATATCAATAACATAAACGGACTGGCACTCAATATCACCGACCTTACCAACGAGGTGCATCGCGACGGCTTCGGCAAAAACGGCGTGACCAATGTGAATTTCTTCAGAGAGATTCAGCTGTCAGATAAAGTCGACGGCAGCTATGACCTCAACAGTGACGGCATGGACGATGTGACCGCGCTATTCAAAGTTGCGGGAACCACGGCACTTGACTCTTCGGCTGCGGTGGGAATCGCCGGCACATTGACCTTCGCCCTCAATGACGAGAGCGATGGACGAGTGCAGATCGACTACAACCGCACCGACACGGTCAACTCAATAATGAAGAAGATCAACGATTCGAAGATCGGCGTCTCTGCATATCTCGACCACAACGGCCACTTCGCGCTGAAGGCGACCGCTGCCAAGGATAACGACAAAAAGAATTTCATGCTCAGATATATGGAAGACTCGGGAGAATTTCTTGTGGGTATGACCGGCATACTGCAGCGATCGGGGCGTGACGGCGCCTTCGACTACCGCGAGATCGGCGCGCTGCGCCAGCTCGCGCCGGACCGCGAGCACCTGACGCTGACCCCGCGAACGAATCCCGCCTCGTATATCGCGGTATCCAAAGATATACAGCTCGATGTGGACAGTATTGCCGCTTCGAAGGGCGAGGATATCGACGGAACAGGCGATTACAACACCGCAAACGGCATAGGCGACGGAACGAACGCCCTTGCCATCGCGAACCTGCGTCACAAAAACACGATGGTCGAGTCGACTTCGTCGTTTAATGATTTCTATATCTCACTGATATCCAAGATCGGCTCGCAGGGCGAAGAGGCGAAGGACCGCGTCGAAAACCAGGAGATGCTTCTGAAGAACCTTACGAATCTTCGTGAATCGGTCTCGGGCATCAATCTCGACGAAGAGATGAGCAACATGGTCGCCATTCAGCACGGCTACAACGCATCCGCGAGGATGATTTCGACAATCACCCAGATGCTGGACACGATAATAAGATTGGGGGCATAATGTATGAACAGAATCACCGATAAGATGATCTCCAATACCATGACGTACAACCTGCAGCGCCACCAGCGTGACATGGATGAGCTGCAGAATTCACTCGCGACGGGAAAAAAGGTGCGCGTTCCGCGCGACAATCCTGTCGCCGCGACGAATCAGATGCAGTATCAGACCAGGCTTACCGAGGTGAACCAGTTCATCGAGAATCTCGGTGAGGCTGAGCAGTTTCTGAACCAGCAGGACTCGGCGCTTCAGTCGGCGAGCAGCATCTTTCAGCGCATCCGTGTACTGGCGGTACAGGGGGCAAACGGCACTTACAGCTCGTTCGAGTTGAAAGAGGCTGCCGCGACCGAGATAAATCAGCTTCTTGAAGAGCTGGTAAATATCGCCAATACCAAGGACGCGTCGGGACGCTCGCTTTTCGGCGGCTACGACACCGGTACTCCCGAAAGCCCGAACCCCTTCGTGCCGATCTATATGACGCTGACTGCGGGAAACCAGGGAAACGCGATGACCGGGGTCGAGTACCGGGGCGATATCGGCGGCATCAAGCGTGAAGTCTCGAAGGGCGAGTATATGGATGTCAATTCGCCCGGCAACTCTGTCTTCTGGTCTTCGAATCAGATCGTCACCTCAAATTTTAATGCGGCGGAATTCTCGACGAAGACCAACCAGAAGATTAAGATCGACGGGGTTGAAATAAATGTGGCCGCCGGCGATACAATCGATATACTTATAGAAAAGATCAACAACGCCGGCGTCAGCGTCAGGGCTTCGAAGGGGGGACGCAATAACATGATTCTCGAGACGACCACTGCGCACCAGATGTGGCTCGAGGATGTGGGAAACGGCACGGTGCTCAAGGATCTTGAACTGATAAATCCTTCGAAGAGCCAGCCGCCGAACAACTTCGCCTCTACCGCGACCGTTGACGGCATGTCGATATTCGAGATGGTGATTCAGCTTCGTGACGATCTTGTCCGCGGTGACCAGGAGCTTGTCGGCGGACGCGACCTCGGCTATATCGACATGGGTCTTGATAACCTGCTGCGCGGCCTCTCGCAGGTCGGTGCGAAACAGAACCGTATCGGCGAGCTTTCACGCAGGGCCGAGTATACAAAATCAAACGTAACAGAGATGCTGGCGACAAGCGAGGGTATCGATTACACCGAAGAGATCATGAATTTTAAATGGGTTGAATCGGTGCATAACTACGCGCTCTCGGTAGGAGCAAAATCGATCAAATCAACGCTTCTTGATTTTCTGCGTTGATGTGCTTATTACAGTCATAAAATGGTCATGTACATTTCGTGTGTTTTCGTCCGCCGAAGGCGGGCGAAAACACCTTGAATCTGTGTAATACCGCTTTATTGCCGGATTTTTTACAACAAACATGCGAAAGTGAGGTACTGAGTGTCACGAAAGATCACATCACGTCCGTTCGGAGATATCACCATTGACGAAGAGCTCATAATCTCGTTTCCCGAAGGGTTGTTCGGTTTTGATGATGTAAAGTCTTACATTCTTCTTGAAGAAGAGAATTCTCCCATGCGCTGGCTGCAGTCCGTCGAGCAGCAGGATCTGGCCTTTGTGATGCTGCGGATTCTTGAATTCATGGACGAGTACGACCTCGCGGTTCCCATGAGCGATCTTGAAGCTCTCGGCGTCATGGAGCCGAGCACACTCGACGTCTACGCGATCATCACCATCCCCCCGTCAAACCCCTCTGATATGACCGCCAATCTTATGGGCCCGGTAATGATCAACCCGAAGCTGAAGATCGGGCGGCAGGTGATCTCACTGAGCGATAAATACAAGACAAAGCACCGCGTGCTTGACGAACTGCGAAAGGGCAAAGACGCGCAGCGTGAAAAGGAAGGTGCCTGATGCTTGTTCTGGCGCGACGCAGCAACGAAAGCATAATGATCGGTGACGAGATCGAAGTTGTCGTTATCGACATCAAGGGCGATCAGGTCAAACTGGGAATCAAAGCCCCGAAAAAAGTGACCGTACACCGCAAGGAGATTTACGACGAGATCAAGCAGGAGAACATCGCCGCGCTGGCGACTCCCTTCAAGCCTGACGCGCTTCGCGATCTCTCTGACTTCTTTACCAAGAAGAAAAAATAACGGGCGGCGCTGCCCGTTATTTTTTCAAAATGCGCACACCTCAAAAGGCTGAAAACTTCCCCCCGCACCCCGCATGACTTACCCCGCTGCTTTAGTAAGCAAACCTTGTAATGATTCAGAGCAAAACCTTGCAAGGTTTCAGTGATAACCTTGCAAGGTTTCAGAGCAATACATCGTAGTGTTTCAGAGCAATACATCGTAGTGTTTCAGTGCAGAACATCGTAGTGTTTCAGTGCAGAACATCGTAGTGTTTCAGTGCAGAACATCGTAGTGTTTCAGTGCAGAACATCGTAGTGTTTCAGTGCAGAACATCATAATGTGTCAGTGCAGAACATCGTAATGTGTTACTGAAATGCATTACGATGTAATATCGAAGCAAATCCCAATGTAACACGCAAATACGGCTTTCGAAACTCATGCAATCGGCCGAATAGGGGAGTCTGACCGCCTTTGCGGGATATTAGGGATCGTCAATTACGGTTGCCTCTACCCGGGTGTGCGTCAGTTAAGTTTTTCAAGCCACCGCTTCATTTCAAATCCGGTTTTTTCGCCGGTGACGACACCCATATGGGTAACACTGTCGAGCAGAACGACTTCGCATTTCGGGCAATATTTCTGCATTTCGGTTTTAAAGGCTTCGGCGTAAAAGGTCTCATCAGCCTTTCCGCAGATAAGCAGGGCCGGCTGATGAATTTTCAGAAGATCCTTTGTATAATCGCGGGGAGCGTATCCTGTCATGAGGTTGAACGAGTAGCTGAGCGTCTCGCTGCCGTAGCGCTTTTGCGGGGGTAAATTATAATCCATTACCGGCAGGTGATTGAATATTGTTATTGCGATGGTATTGAGCATACCGAGGCCGATAATCCTGGCGATATAGGGCTGTGCCCAGTCGCCCGAGTGATCCTTGATTGTCGGGGCGTTGTATTTGAGAAAGGGGGAAAGTAATACATACGCGTCAGCCATATCGTTATAGCGGCTGCCCGCAAAGCGTATCGCAAGACCGCCGCCCGAAGAGTGGCCTGCGATCACGATCTGCGCTGACGGATGGGTTTCTCTCACAAAGGTGATCAGATCCGCAAGGTCGTCCTCCATCTGGTTTATGTAATCGAGATCACCCCGTTTTGCGGGCGATATTCCATGACCGCGAAGATCGGGGGTGTAGACATGTGCCAGATTTTCGCTGCTGAGATATTGTGCCAGCGGCATCAGGTACTGCGAATGAGAAGAGGAGCCGTGCAGCAGTATGACAACCCTCTGTGATTCAGCCGGATAATAACGATATGGCAGTGTGCTGCCGTCGCGGCAGCTGTATGAGGAGAGTTCAGGCAGAGCGGAATAATCAACCGGCATTTCGTCAAAAGAGATTTCGTTTTCACCGGTGGCTTTATTCATCTTCGGTTTTCCCTGCGCCACAAGAACAAGTGAAATCAGAATATAAAGCGAAAATGACACAAGTATGAATTTGAGTAAAACCTTCCACGACAAGCGCATGGATCATGCCTCCACCGTTTTTTCTCTACAATATGCTGTAAATATATTGCATAACCGCATAAGGGAATCTCACAAGGGAATTACCATCTTATATGGATGGTACGTCAATGAGAATCCGTTTCGCCTGCGGCATCCTTGTGCGAAACACTTCTTCTGTACTCGCTCGGTGTCATGCCGGTCGTCTGTTTGAACACCGTATTGAATCTTGACAGCGTCTCGAATCCGGTCGCGTAGGCGATCTCGATGACCTTCATATCGCTTGCAAGCAGAAGCTGCCTGGCTTCGTCAATTCTGTATGAATTAATAAGGGCGTTAAAATTCAGTTTAAGCTCCTGGTTGATCGCCTGCGACATGGTGTTTACCGGTATGCCGGTGATCTGCGCAAGCCGCGGCTGGGAAAGCTTCGAATCGCGGTAGAGCCTTTCCCCGGCAAGGCTATCGCGAAGTTGTGCCACGATTTTCGCGGCATCATCATTGCTGAGAGCCGACTTCTTATACTTGATCCGGGTATTATTGAGCAGGCCGGGTGTGTGAGCAATAATGAGCAGAAGAAAAACGAATATGACCAGCGATACCATCGAAGAGAGCGTTTTTGCGGTGAGCAGGGGATTAAGCAGATCGATAACGATCGCCCCCGAGTACACGGGTGCTATATAAAAAAAGAGGCGTTTCTGAAGAGATAACTCAAAGGCGCCCTTTTTCTCTTTAATGCCGTTTGCCGTCAGAAGCTGGTGCGCGCACATGGCGACTGCGATTATGAGAAATGCGCCGGTGCTGAGGGCTTCCATGTTGACCCACACGAGATAAAAAATACGGGCGGCGGATTCAAAAGGGCACTCGGCGATAGTGCTCGGCACCCTGATTCCACGTGCTTTGCAGGCAATCGCGGGAAGGAGCACGAGCAGCAGCAGCAGCTTTTTCAGATCCGCTTTTACGAACGGGGACTTTTTCGCTGAGCGAATCGAGGCGTAGAGCAGCAGCGGAATAGAGATAAGAAATATGAAAGAGGCAAAAGAATATGCCGGAATCTTTCTGGTGAAGTCGAAGGCTTCCGTGTATTTGAAAGAAAAAATGATCATTATAAAAGCGGTACTGATCAGAAGAAGACTGAAGTATTTATTCAGCACTCTCTTCTCCGTAAAAAGTACCGCAAGAAAGACAGCGCTGATAATCACAAAGAGGTTGATCGAGTTGATAAGCAGATTCTGAATCATAGAACATATCTAAGGGAGCGTTTGATAAAGGCAAACAGATTTTGCTGAGCGTGAAGCCCCTATGCCCGGATGGCGGGTTTTGGAAAAGTACCTTTCGGGATTGTCGGGGCGCTCGTTCTCATGTCTGCGACGTGCCTCCCGAAGGGGTGTTTGACTGCCATTCGCGATTAAAAGGTTTGTGGCGCAAAAAAAACATCCTATCCTATAAGAGAGGTAGTTCTGAGAGGGAAGGATGTGGTAGATATGAGAAGACTTCCCCCTGCGAAAAGGGGTGATGGAAATCTTAGAATAATCGACAGGAGCAAATCTATGCACAAAATACTTTCGACAGAAGGCATGGCGGCTGTACTGCTGATTGCGCTTTCTATTTTGTCGTGCGCGGCGAAAAGCGCGCCGGTGGATACGTCGGGGCTTCCCCCCGCATTGAAAAGCGCCGGAAACGACCATTTCACCTTTACGAGCAATCTACTGAAAAAACCCATGAATCTTTACGTGCATCTGCCCTACGGCTACGACGCGTCGGTGAAATACCCCGTGGTCTATCTGCTGCACGGCTTCGCTAACAACGAGATCGAGTGGTTCGACTACTACGGCATGGACAAAATCGCCGATACGATGATCGAACAGGGCAGGCTCAAGCCCCTTATTCTTGTTTCGGTGCAGATGGACAACAGCTGGGGAACCGACAGCGCCGAGGTGAAGCAGCTTTCGGCGAACCCCCGTACCGCGCTCTACACCGGCCCCTATGAGAGTTACCTGATTAAAGAGGTGATTCCGCTGGTCGAGGCGCGCTATGCGGTAAAGGGTGACGCCGCCTCGCGCTGCATCGCCGGTATTTCGATGGGGGGATACGCCGCGCTGCATATCGGGCTTCGCAACCCGAAGATATTCGGTGCGATCGCCGGCCACAGCCCCGCGCTGCGGGGCAAAGATATTCCCGACTGGTTTCTCTTTACGAAGGAGCACCCCGCGGCAAAGAACGACCCGATCCTTCTCGGTGCGAAAGCCGCACAGAAATCAAGGCGAGTGTGGCTCGACTGCGGCAGTGAGGACGGCCTTCTTGACGGAGTCAAACAGATGAAGGGCGCCCTCGAATCAAACGGGTGGAAGATTCTCTATTCGACTGCGCCGGGTGCGCATAATTCGAAGTACTGGATCCCCCGGATTGAAGAGTATCTGCTCTTTTATGCGGACGCAGCGCAAGCGGCAAAGTAAGTACCGCCGGGGGCGCGGCCGTTAGTGCGGAAAGCGGCGTAAATTTATATTTTTTCTTAAAACTCATAGAACGGGGCCCGCGGGCCCTTTTTTTTATTGCGCTTTCGTTTCTTTGGATGCGTATGTGACATAATAGAACCTTGAAATGCGGCATTTTGCATTGTCCCGGGCGGTAAAGCCTCTCCTGATTCTTTTGTGCGTCGATGGTGCGGGGGGAAATTTTTGGAGAAATCGATGAAGAGAAAAATTCTGCTGCTTATTATGATGATGGCGCCGGTACTCGCGGCGGCGCAGCAGAGAAATGCGCTCTCCTACTACGAAGAGGCGACGGCGCTGACGGAGCGCCGTGAATTCCTCCTTGCGGTAGACGCCTACCGCATGGCGCTGCAGAAGAATCCCGACTACCTTGACGCGCTGCTCGGCCTGGGCGAGGCGCTCAATCAGACGGGCGCCGCCCGCGAAGCCCTCGAGATCTTCGACGATGTGTACGCGCGCTACCCCGCGGAGGTGCGCGCGATAGTCGGGCGCGCGAACGCTCACTATCAGCTCGGTAATCTTCAGCAGGCGCTCGACGATTACGAGCTGGCCGAAAAAACAGAGGCCAATCTCACAGAGGCGCGCTACGGCATCGCGCAAGTCTACGAGGCGATGGGCAAGGATGAGTGGGCGCAGCGCGCCGTCAAGTCGCTGCTCAAGAGCGACCCCTATCATTATGAGACACTGCTGCTTTCGGCGCGCCTTCTGGTGCGAAAGCGCCGACTCGATGAGGCGGAGAGTGTTCTGCGCAAGGCGATCAACTCGCAGCAGGAGCTTGCGCCGGGCTATCTCGAATACGGCAAGCTCTTTTACCAGCGCTATCTTCAGACCGGGGACTCGACGCTCATCGGCGATGCGCGCGAGCAGCTCGACCGTGCGATACTGATACAGCCCTCGCTCTACGAGGCATATGTCGTCGGGGCGGGATTCGATCTTATGCAGAATGATTTTATGGCGGCGGGCGACAAGCTGACGCAGGCGAAATATCACGCTCCCTCCAATGTCTCGATTTTATACAATCTCGCCTACGTCTGCGAACGTCTCGGCGACATCGCGCAGGCGGAGGGGCTCTATAACAGTGCGCTATCCGTTTTTCCCGATATGCCGCTGTTGATCGGCAAATATGAAAACCATCTCGTCGATAACGAATACCGCTTCGGCAACCCCGCGCGCAAGAAGTACAGCGATTACCACTTCGAGTTGTACAAAAAATATTCGCAGGACAATATGCCCGATTACGCGCTGATGCATCTGCGCCTGGCACTTCTTCTGGATCCCCTCGCGATTGAGGCCCGCCGCGAACTGGCTGATTATTACAAGATTCTGGGCTACAACAGCTTCTTTATTTCACAGCTGAAAAATATCGAGCGCATGGAGCCCTCGCAAAAGAATCGCGATGAGCTTAACCGCGCGGTCATCGAACGGCGTGATCAGCTCTACAGCCGCGAGGGGTACGCGCTCACGGACCCCCCGCGCGACGTAGTGCGTATTGCGATCATGCCCTTTGAATCGATACCCGACCCCTTTTCGTATTATGACGCGGGCAGCGTCATGGCGAAAAATCTGCTCTTCGCCCTCGACCAGTACGGCCGCCATCAATCGAATTATACTGAAACCCGGCCGTCAGCGGGTGACTCGAACGCCGAATTCATTCTTACCGGCGAGATGGATTACAACCCCTCGCACGTTGAAGTCCGCTACACGCTGCGCGATATGAAGGGCTCGGAGCTCGCCGCCTTTACCCTCTACGAATCGGGTAAGGATTACCTCAACCGCATCAACTACCGCGCGGCTGCCAGAATATACAAGGCGCTGCCCGTGCGGGGGAAAATTCTCAAAGAATCTGCCGGAGAGGTGGTGGTGAATGTCGGCAGCTGGGACGGACTTAAAGCGGGGGATCTTCTGTATACTTACGATTACGCACCCGACCGGCGCCGGCGCAAGATTCTGCTCGAGGTGACTGAGTCGGACACTCTGCTTGCCGCGGCGAAGGTGCAGAACCCCCGTTTTGCCGGAAGAATCTCTCAGGGCGAGATCGTCTACGGTCTTGAGCGCAGAGCCGCGGAGAAGATCAGATAGTAGTATTTACCTGTTGCTGAACATTTACCGCGTTTATTCTGACAAAAAATTACCTAGAGCGGTTTACGAATTATGTAGAGCATCCGTGTGATAATTAAGATTTTATTATAACTCTTTCATCGCATAGTATGGGTTAATCATTTCGCAAACCGCTATAAGTGACCGTCAGAAAAAAAGCCGCGGCATTCGCCGGGGCTTTTTTTCATTGCGATTGAATTTGCCGCGCTCTGTCAATCGGCTTTCTTCACCTGTCTGTTCGACTGAATAAATTTGAACACCACGTATCCGAAAAAGAGAACACCGAGCACGATAACAGTGTAGGAAATTTCATTGTAGTATTTTTCTATCAGATCTTTCTGGCCGTAGAGAAAGTAGCCGAGCATGGCGAGAAGGCTGTTCCAGATTGCAGCCCCGATCGTGGTGTACAGCAGAAAATCCGACATTTTCATCCTGGCAAGACCCGCCGGTATGGAGATAAGCTGACGGACCACGGTTACGAGCCTTCCGATTAAGGTCGAAAGATTGCCGTATTTGATGAAATATGCCTCGGCCTTTTCAACGGCCTGGCGGTCGATCATCATTGCGTGCATGAATTTCGTGTCGGCGAGCGCGTAGATGATCTTGCGTCCGAGAGAGATGGCGAGAAAGTAGTTGATCAGTGCCCCGAAGATCGCCCCGAGAGTCCCGAAGAAGATGACAAGAAAGATATTCAGCTCTCCGGCCGCGGCTTTCCACGCAGCGGGGGGGATGACGACCTCTGAGGGAAAGGGGATGAATGAGCTTTCGATGGTCATCAGAAGAGTTATGGTAAAGTAATTGATATTTGCCATATAGAAGTCAATAGCAGGCTTGAAAATTGAGTCCAGCATCATGTTCTCCGTTTTAGTTTTTATGATTTATTCGTAAGTGCGTTTTGCCGATTCGGATACGACCTCTCCTGCATCACCCATGGCGAGCGAGATGAGTTTCCACTGGGCGAAACGGGGCTCGCTTATTTCGCCCGAGTAGTAGGTGCGGCTGATTGAGCCGGCGCTGTTCATCGAGTCAACGTAGCCGGTGATTCTGTAGGTGTGATCGTCCGGCCTGGTGATTTCCACCCCTTTGTCTTTTCGATCGGGAAATATCGTGGTGCCGGGGGCGAAACATTTGTCACGCACGAACGCGTTCATCATGATGTAGGCCGAGCCGCTGTGATCATCCTTACGCCACGAGCCGTCATCCTGCACGGGAAGGGGTTCATTGGGGGTATTCCAGTTGCCCCCGCCGAAGATGAAGTAGCCCAGAGCGGCGATCGGGAGGCAGGCTAGGGCTATTCCCTGAAAGGTGAATTTAAAAGCGAGTCCGCGAGCGCGTTTACTCACTGTTTCTTCGATCAAAGTGTGATAGCAGTTCGCGCACTTCGCGTCTGTTGAGCTGTTAATAAAGCCGCAGTTGGGGCAGATAACCGCCCGGGAATGACTCTGCTGCATTTTCAAGTACTCCGTTTTTTATGAATGAGCTTGTTGAGAAAATTGGGCCGTTGCATACTGTCAAAGCGATAATCAGCATGTATCATCCGCTGTTCAGTGGTATAGCTGATTATCGAGGCCGCCTCAACAGCAATTTGTGACCGAGTTTCCGCACAGCCATACGCGTTCGATCCATCCGCTTGTCGTCTTGCCGCTTTTTTTATCTTTATAGGTGACCTTAACCCAGCCCTCTTCGATATCTTCGGGGTGAAGCAGGGTCTCTTCGGTAATCTCCGCCACTATAGGTGATTTCATATTGGGTTTTGAATAAAGTGGAATTCTCTGTCCGCCGTAATTGGCGGTGTTCAATCCGATAACCGAGCTGTGCAGCCATCCCGTCTTGCCGTTCATATTGATCGTCTCATTTTCGGGATTGCTGATGACTTCAAACTGGAACCATTTGCCCGATTTCGCGATGACGTCGATCATCACAGATGTGCCCGGTTTAAAAGAGCCGATAACCTCGCCGCCCGGAGATTTTCTGATGTTGGTGGGGGAAGTTGACGCATCGCTTATGAAACAGCCGAGCGGAGTTTTCAATTTCACCACTGAGTTTGTCTGGGCAAGTGCGGTCAGCGCAAAAAATGCGGCGGCCAGCAGGATAATGATTCTCTTCATGAGAGGCTCCTTTGTTTGAGAATTTTTAATTACGGTAATACAAATCGCCGGAATTGGTGGCTGATTATCAGATTTGCGGCAATTCCATGACAAATAAAGTGAAATTACACGATGATGTCCAAAACAATCCTGTAAAACCGCACCGAAAAATTGTCAGCGAAAAAAGAGGTTTGCCTCACATCAAGCGCTTTTCGGCCGATTCCACCGTCTGACACATGAGTGTGGCGATCGTCATCGGGCCGACGCCGCCCGGCACGGGGGTATAGGCCGAAGATTTTGCGTAGGCGCTTTTTTCGACATCGCCGATCCCGCCGGGGTGATAACCGGCATCGACGATTACCGCGCCCTCTTTGATCCAGGTCGATTTGATGAACTCGGGCTTGCCGATCGCGGCCACCACGATGTCGGCCTCGGCGACGATCTCGCCGAGATTCTCAGTTTTGGAGTGGCAGATCGTAACCGTGGCGTTTTCGTTGAGCAGCAGCATCGCGACGGGTTTACCGAGAATTGCGCTTCGCCCGATGACGACGGCGTTTCTGCCCTGCAGGGGAATCGCGTAGTGTTTTAGCAGCTTGATGATCCCCCCCGGAGTGGCGGAGACGAAGGCCTCTTCGCCGAGAGCCATGGTACCGAAGCCCAGTGCGGTGACGCCGTCGACATCTTTGTGCGGGGAGATTCTGTTGAAACAGAGCCGCTCATCGATCTGTTTGGGGACAGGGTGCTGCAGCAGGATGCCGAAGATAGTCTCATCGGCGTTCAACTCGTCGATGACACAGAGCAGCTCTTCGGTGGTGGTATTTTCGGCCAGCTCGACCTTTTTGGTGCCGAGGCCGACCCGGTTGCAGGCGTTACCCTTCATATTTACGTAAATCTTAGACGAGGGGTCGCTGCCGACAAGAATTGTCGCCAGCACCGGCTGAATGCCGCTTGATGCGACGACATGGCCGACGCGCTGCTTAAGCTCAATTTCAATCTCACCGGCCAGTTTCTTTCCATCAAGTAGTATAGGTGTCATATCGTTTCCCTGTTCTTCGCATTTTGGCGCGAGGATATCCGGCAAAAGCTGATTTCGATAGGGCGCTGAAAGAAGCCGGCACTGAGGTAAAGATTTTGCGCGGGGCGCCGTGCGTCAATTCTTATTCGGTGCTGCCGCCAAAACATGACCCTGCGATTATTTCAGAATAAAGCTTTCAGCCGGGGCTGTATTTCTCGAGAAGAGGGTTGTTGGAACCGGGCAGTGCGGATGTCTGCAGGGGGGATTCGAACCGGAGATCCCCCCGCATGATGTTACCACCTGTCGCGGTGAATATTGCCTTCTTTATATTTGTCGACCGGCTTCGCGCTGCGATCCGCGGGAACGCCCACGGGAATCACGTTGAGCGGAATAACCTGCTGCGGAATCGCGCACTCGGTGCGGACCGCCGCAAGTTTCGCGCTGTCGGGATAGACTGCGGTCCAGACGGCGCCGTAGCCGAGGGCGTGCGCGGCGAGCAGAATATTCTGCGAAGCGGCCGAACAGTCGACCATCCAGTAATCCTTTGCGAATTGTGCATCCTTGTCGGGGATGCCGCAGACGATGATCGCCGCGCCCGCCTTGTCGAGCATCTTCGAATAGGGAAGGCTGCGGCAGAGCCGGTCGAGTATGGCGCGATCGGTGACGGTGATGAAGGCCCAGGGCTGCACGTTGACCGCCGAGGGCGCGGCCATGCCGGCTTTCACGATCAGCTCGAGGTCTTCGCTTTTGACGGCATCGCCGGTGAACTGGCGGACGCTGTGACGTGAGAGGATGAGGTCGAGAAGTGGATTCATGGGTACTCCTTATTCAGGGAAATCGGATAATCACTGCCGTTTTGTTATCCACTATTATATAAATTGTAAAGCCGCTTTTATGAAGAGCGCTTGAGAAAAATTCAGCAATTCCGCTTTCTGAAACGTATTAATGGGGGAACAAAGTTACGCAATCTTTTTGCTATTGGCGGCGCAGCCGTCGAGTATTGGCGGGGAAGCCGTCGAGTATTGGCGAGGCTGACAGGTGGATTTCTTTTGCGGAGGAAAGGTTATGGCTCTTCTGGGGACGAGCATTTATATCGAAAACAGCCGGCTGGCGCGTTTTCAGGCGGCGGCATCAAGGCTGGCTGTCAGTGAAACGGAACTGCTGTCATTTTTAATTCAAAGATCCCGGAGAATTTTCGGCAAGGCCGCTGTGATAAAGCGTACGGTCTCTTACCAGCGGGGGTGTGATCCCGCGGAGTATTCGATCCACCATATTGATTTTTACGATACAGATTACGAATTTGCCGTCGGCAGGCGCTATCTGTTCAAGATCTCCGTGAGTTTTCTCATCCGGCTTGCTATTGATAGATTCTTAGATGAAATAGTGAGAGATTGGCTGGAAAAGCCGAGGGAGGCAGCAAGTGAAAGGAAAAGGTATCTAACTAACTTCCATTACCGAAATTTTGATGTTGGGCATTTCTTTGAGTTTGATGCTGAAAATTGGCTGATAACCTGGCCAAAGCAGGAAACGTAAAGACAACCCCCCCGAATCATCTGAACTCGTCGAACAGATATTCCAATCCGTTGACCTTGATCTCGTAGGCCGCCGAGATCATTCTTCCCAGCTCGCCTTCGGGCAGCCCCTTGCGCATAAACCAGATAATATAAGATTCGGGCATATCGATGAGCCGTTTTCCCGCATACTTGCCGAACGGCATCCTGTAGTTCCCAAGACGGAACATTTCCATTTCCTCTTCGTTGGTCATTATATCCTCTTTTCCGGCGGTGTATCTTTGATGGTGATGGTGTAGGTCACCCCGGGGCCGCCTGTTATTTCGATTTTCCCCTTCATCTGCATCTCGATGATACTCTGCGTTGTCATCATGCCGAAGGTGGCGGATGAGTGCAGATCGAATCCCTGCGGTAATCCCACCCCGTCATCCGATATCTTCAGTACCATGAAACCATCACTCTCCCGCCGCAATCGAATATCGATGGTACCGTTTCTTCCGCCGGGAAATGCATGTTTAAAAGAATTTGTGACTATTTCGTTAATGACAAGGCCCATGGGGATGGCCGTGTCGATCACAAAATCCATATCCTCAATATCGTAATTTACGGATATTTTCTGCGAAGTAATATTGTGATAAGTATTCAGCAGTGTAACAATTTCCTGAATATATTCGCGGATATTGATCTGCGAGAGATTTTTTGACTGATACAACTTTTCATGCACCAGTGACATTGTCTGAATTCTCGAGACCACACTCTGAACCAGATCGTTCACCTCTTTGCTTTTGGTGAACTGCGCCTTGAGTTGCAGAAAAGCGGAGATTACCTGCATATTGTTTTTTGTCCGGTGATAAAGTTCCCGCAGAAGAATATCCTTTTCCGCCAGTGAAATCTGAAGCTGCTCCTGTGCCCTGACCTGCGGAGTGATATCCCTGCAAAGGGATGTTACCCCGATCACCTTTCCCTCTCTGGATGTAATCGGAGTATTGATCCACTCGCAGATTATCGTTTCTCCCGCTTTTGTGGTATTCTCATTAATTATATGCCGGTACTGTTCATCCGCTTCGCCGTCATTGACAAGGTGCGACCAGACGGGGGGAAGCTTCTCCTTGAACGAGTCCGCGATGATCAGTGATCCATTGCGTTCGATCACCTCGTCGAGCGAATATCCGAATATTTTCTCAGCGGCGGGATTCCAGTCCTTTATTTTGAAATTGAGATCCCACTCGATAAAGCCCATGGGAGTCTCTTTTACGTGCGTCTGAAGCCTGTATGCGCTTTCAATCCTTGCGGCCTCAGCCTTCTTCCGCTGGATAATCTCTCTGCGAAGTTTTCCATTCCACACGAGCAGAATCAGCAGTACAACAATAAAGACTGCTGCAGCCTGCAATAGGAGGGTGTAGTCAATTCCCCTGTCGTACCTGACGGGCACCCACTTGTAGTAGATAGAATCGCGTTCGCTTTCAGAGATGGATTCAAGAGCCTTCTGCAGTATGCCTGCCAGCTCAGGCCAGTCATTGCGCACCGCCATGCACTGCGCATTTTCGTAAGGGGTTTCACCGGCAATTTTGATATTGGGAATTTTCAGTTTTGCCATATAGTAACCGGCAACGAGCATGTTTTCGATAAAAGCGTAGACCTCTTTTTTTTGCAGAAGTTCAAGTCCCTCCGCTGCGTTGGTCACTTTAACGATCTCAATGTCAGGGTAGTCTCTGCGCATCCACTCTATCGCCGCGTATCCGTCCACAATGGCGACGCGTTTGTGCTCTAACTCACGCATATGCGAGATATAGGTGACATCCGATTGCGTGATTATTATAACGGGGGTCGACATATACGGTTTTGTAAAGGTCCAGAAAGAGAGGCGGTAAGGTGTCTGCGCGACCGAGGTCGTCATGTCTATTTCAAAATTCTTCAGCTTCTCGTATGCCTCGTGCCACTCCAGTCCCCTTATCCGCACGAATTTAATATCAAGCCGCTGTTCAATGAGCGAAAGATAATCGCTTGTTATTCCGGCCTGATTGCCCGACTTATCGATGTACTCAATGGGGGGCCACGAGGGATCCTGAACTACTCTGATTACCGGATGTGCCCGCAGCCAGAGACGCTCCTCTTCGGTCAGAGAAATTTTTATATCCCGGTTCTCGGCGCAGTGCAGCGGGGCAGCGTCCGGCAGGGCGGAAAGAAGAATTGCGAGCGTGAGTAAATTACACAGCCGGCGCACAATCCGGCTTCCGGTGAATCGGGTCATTTTCACTGAAACAATATCCCTTTTTTACTATTTTCTGGCCTGAGGATTTTCCGGCAGAATCTCATTCAGCGGTTCCGGAATAAACCGGCAAAGTGCACATGCAATACGGCAACAATCACTCCCAGAATGTACACAGACAATAATCCTTATCACATATTGTGTTCGTTCGTCAGTTTGTATGCGGGCAAACTGACAGTTAATCTATTCAATACCATATTACGGTGAGTATAATGATAAAATAGAGACAGTCAAGCGTGAATTGAATCGTAAATTCCTGTTTTCGGTCGTCCGCACAATAATGACTGCCGCGATATCAATGGCGGGTTCCCGTATCCCCGATGTCTCGGACGCCGCATGAGGATATTTGCTTGATTATTTTGGCGATTTTGCACAGTATGTGACCATCTCGGTCGCCGGATGCGGCCGCGCAGGTGAAAGGAAGGCGATCAACGATGTCCAAAAAAGTGCTGACGTACAAAGAGGGAGAAAAGATCATTTCCGCCGGCGAAAAAGAGAGCCGTATGTTCGTTATTCTTGACGGAAGCGTGATGATACGCCTTGTCGAGGGGGATAACGAAATCAATGTCACTGAGCTCCACAAGAACGATTTTTTCGGAGAGATGTCTCTTTTCTGCAACCGTCCGCGCTCTGCTGATGTTATCGCGCTGAGTGATGTCATCCTCGCGTACATAGAAAGCATTCAGCAGCTGAATACATTTCTCGTAAACAATCAGTCATTTGCCTTTAAAATGGTCCGCATACTCGCCGAGCGGCTTGCAAAAACCGATGAGCTTCTTATCGGCAAGGTCTCAGAGATAAACAGGCTGAAGATTACTACATCTGTTGATGAGGAGGAGGGTTTCTCGTTCTTCGATAAGATCAGCTGACGGTCACTTGGGGCTATTCGTAGACCGATGCATAATCAAACTTCCAGTAAGGTGCTTCGAGCCTGAACTGCAGATCCAGCTCTGTATCCATCGTAAAAATCACACTTTTTTCACTCTCGTCAACGGCGACAATCCTGCCCTCAAGAGCGCGCGCGACGATATCCTTCTCGATCCGGTGATTGCATGCAAAATACAGCTCGATGTACTGGTCGACACTGAGCGGGATATTTTCGTTAAATGAAACACCCGCCTTGGTGAATATCTCTTTTTTTGTTTCGGGAGCCAGCTCGTTAAAAATATCGGTGTTCGTGGTAAGGGTCTGCTTGCTCCCGGCCGTGATAAGTGTGAGAAACAGCGTAACATCCTGTTCCTTATAGGCTTTTTGAAGGGCGCTCAGCGTCTGCCTGGGGCTGAGCGGACCCTGCTGCGAGCAGCCTGCGAGAATCGAAAGCAGGAGGGCAATGGTGAAAGTCTTCCTCATCTTGGCATGGCCTCCCGGTAAAGACACCCTTCAGGTGATATTATCATATTGTCAATCAGACGTGTTGAGCCGAAAAAAGCTGCAATGGCAAAAATACTTCTTCCGTCACGGGTTATTGATGCTGCGGGAGAGAGAGTCTCATAATCTGCCAGTTCCGCATAATCGACTCTGGCTCCCGCTTCAGTCAGCACCTCGATGGCACTTGCAATCAGCTCGCTGCGGCCGGTTACTCCGCGCCGAAGAAGAGCCTCGACGCTGCCCAATGCCCGGTAAAGCGATGTTGCGTTACGGCGTTCAAGCGGTGAAAGGCGGATGTTGCGCGAGCTCATGGCCAATCCGTCGATTTCGCGTATGATCGGCATGATCTCAATTCTTACGGGAATATTTAAATCGGCACACATCTTCTCGATGCAGCGTGCCTGCTGTATATCCTTCTGTCCGAAGAAAGCGCACTGCGGCTGTATGATGTTGAAAAATTTCGTCACCACGGTAAAAACCCCGGTAAAATGGCCGGGGCGTGAGGCTCCGCAAAGATAATCGGTCATTCCGTTCATTGTTATGCAGGTAAGCTGGTTCCGGTACATTTCGTCATCGGCCGGTGCGAAGACGATTTCGATACCCGCGCTTTCCGCCGCCGCGCAGTCATTTTCAAATGTCTGGGGATACGCTCTGAAATCTGCGGGGTCGTCAAACTGAATCCTGTTCACGAAAACAGAAATAACACTGAGCCCGCAGGAGGCGGCGCAGCTGCGCATGAGCGAAAGGTGCCCCTCGTGCAGCGCACCCATTGTCGGGACGTATCCGATTTTTTTCCCGGCCCGGCGCGCTGTTTCAAGCTGCGCGCGCATCTCGTCGATATGTCGAATGATCTTCATTGTTTTCCTCTGTCGGCACGGATAAGGATCATGTCGCCGATTCCCGCCTTGGCGAGACGATCGGCGCTTTTGCGTAAGATGCTGTGCTGCTTTCCGAAGCCGCTGCCGTAGGTCGCGCTTTTTTTGAGCGCTAAACCGCTCTGCCGCAGTACGGACCGCAATCCCGCCGCCCTGAAAAAATGTATATGTTCGGGAAAATTATAATAACGCCATGCGCTGCCGCGCAGACGGGCAAACGGCGATTCGACGTTGCAGGTAGAAAGAAGCAGGATACCCCCGGGAGCGAGATCCGCAGCGATTTTCTGCACAACTGCCCGCGGATCAGGAAGATGTTCAATTGTCGCCCAGAGGGTAATTAAGTCAAATTTGTATTTAAAATCAGCAGCAAGATAATTCCCGCAGATCACATCGAGACCCTGCTCTTTCGCGAAAGCGGTGCAGCTTGCGGAAATGTCAATCCCCTGCGCGAGCCATCCCCGCTCCCTGAGAAAGCGCACGCAGTATCCCGCCGCGCAGCCGATGTCGATAGAGCGGCGTACCTGCGGCAGCGAAGACTCAAAATCAAAAAAATTGAGTTCGCGCAGATTCAGACAGAGAACACGTTCAATCTCTTTCCGAACCTCTTCAGAGAAGTAGTTGTTATAACCGCGGTCACTTCTTTGCATGAAATAATTTTCTTCGTAGAGGGTGTTGTCGATTTCAGGTACGGGAACCAGCATCCGGTGGGAGCATTGCTCACAGCGGTGAAGAGTGTACGCGAGCCGGTTCGTCTTGCGGAAAAGCGGTACAAACCGCGTTTCACCGCACACAGGACAAAGAGAAACTTCTTTTCGGGTATCGCTTTTCATGGGCGACATGTTTTAGGAGGCAATGCTCCAGTCAATACTTAAAAGAAGTTCAGCACAACAGAAAAACTGATAACCGGTGAGTCTCGATTACAAAATCCGTCCGGCTTTTTTATCTAAATGACGGCTGCGCCGTCAATAATATCGGGCTATTTTTAGGCATTCCCCGGGTTTAAATATTGATTTTTTTACTGATTCTATGCATTTTCGTGATGTGTGTAATTCTTGCAAAAGTTCGCCTTTTTTGCCGTCTTTTGCGATTCGGTACGGATTCTATGACTCGACAGGGGCTTTTTTCCCGTTTTTTTAAAATTTTTTCCGGTACGGTGGTTTTTCTTGCTCTTCGGTTCGTTGTGACGATAGCAATTTACCGCTTCGGTCTGCCGCCCGCTCTCCTGGGCACCTTTATGTGGCTTGGACTCCTGCTGATATTCATTATGCCCGGGCGATGGCTCTATCTGCCCGTCGCCATCTCGACCGCCGCGTCGGTGATCAACGTTTTTCGTACCCAAACCGGGCTCTTCAATCCTTTGACTTCGATATTAACCAATCAACTGGTGATGCTGATCATCGCCGAGTTCGTCATACAGAACCTTGACCGCCTGAGAAAATCCAACGCCATTCTTGCCGAAGCAAGAACCGTTGCGGAAAGTGCGACGAAAAAGAAGGACGTCTTTCTCGCCTATATGAGTCACGAAATCCGCAACCCCCTCTCCGGCATCATCGGGATGACCGATCTTCTTCTTGAGGGTACGAGAGGCGAGAAACGCAAGTTCCTGAATATGATCCGGGAATCGTCGATGGCTCTGCAGCGGATAATCGAGGATCTTCTCGATTTGTCGGTAATGGAAGCCGACGGGGTGGTTCTGCAGCGCGAAGTGCTGCCGCTGCGCGATTACCTCTACGATCTGTGCACTCTTTTCAGTATTGATGCGAAGAGCAAAGGGGTGAGCTTCGTCAGTGATATCAGGTGTACTGATGGGTGCTATCTGATTGACCGTGTCCGTTTCAGGCAGATTATCGGGAACCTGCTCTCGAATGCCTTCAAATTCACCCCTGAAGGGGGTCTCGTACGGCTTGCGGTTGCCAGTGAACAGGGGGAAGGGGGAAGTGAAGTTTGTAAAATTGCTGTCTCCGACACCGGTCCCGGCATTCCCGCGCAGGAGCAGCGGCGCATATTTGATTCATTTTACCGTACGGATGCGAGCAATCGGGGCGGTGCCGGACTCGGTCTTTTCATCGTCAGAAAAATGGTCGAGGTCTTTGGGGGAACGGTTATTGTCCGCAGTCAGCCGGGAAAAGGGGCGACCTTTGAAATCACTATCCCGATTGAACGAACCGAATCTGTCAGCTCCGATATATCAGAGTCCCCGGAGCTTGTCAGCGGCGAAGGCAAGAGGGTTCTTGTTGCTGAGGATAATACGATAAATGCAGCCTACATTTGTATTCTGCTGGAGAAAGCGGGGTTCACGATAGACATCGCACGCGACGGGCTGGAGGCTGTCGCGATGTATAAGGAGCATCTGCACGACATTGCCCTGCTCGATATTTCGATGCCCAAAATGGGCGGCGACGAGGCGCTTGTCAGGATTCGGGAAATTTGCAATGAGGCGGGAAAAACACTTTTTGCCCTGGCAGTAACCGGATTTGTGACTGAACCCGAACGTGAGGCCATCAAGGCAGTGGGGTTTGACGCCGTTATTCATAAACCGGTTGATTCAAAGCTGCTTCTCTCCATTCTTGCCGCAAATAACTGAGACATACACTGGTCATCGCCCGAAAACGGTTTTTACCGCGATCCGAGGAGAATACTTGACAATCAAGGCCCGGTTCGTGCAGATAGATAGATTGTCGGCCGTTGTTCAGATCGATCCTCATTGCCGCAATACCGATTCTATCGGTCTGGTGTAAGATAAAAGAATGAATTACTCATATTCAAAAAAGGCCCTCGTTTTAACCGATGACAAGCGGGGTGAGCTTGTCATAAAGGGGGTTCTTTCGAGAGCCGGAATAGAAATTGAGAAGAAGGTGCTCAACCTCTCTTCGCTTGACACGATCCGCGGGCTAGCCAGACGAACCGCCAATCTCTCTTTTATCAGGGCGGAACTTTACACGTTTATACAGGAGTTCGGCTATCCCCATATGGTAATCCTTGATTTGCGGGTGGATCTCGGTTTTGACAGGGTTGAGGACCCCGACCATATGAAGCTGTTCAGAACCTTTCTGATAGCGTACATCATACTTTCGATGGGCAGGGGCTTTGCCCGTCTGCATTGTGACATGATGGTGCTGTATGACGAACATGACGAGACCCTTGTTAAAAAGCTCGCTGACCACTCCTTTGTGCTGTCGCTTTTGCGCACAAAAAACGAGCAGGTCAATGAGATTATTGACCGCATGAAAAGTGACAAGGCGCTCTTTCGCAGAATTCTTTCGGTGGACTATTTTAAAAAATCAGAGCTTACCGATTCATTCGATAAGGCTTTTTCCCAGCTTGCTATCGCGATTCAGGCCCGGCGCAATCTTGCCGACAAAATGGTTGAAAAGAGCCTTTCGACTCTCTCAAACGACGACCGGCTGCCCGCCGATGTCTATTTCAACAGCGGTTCCGCGATTTTCTGCAACGGAGAGGTTGCTTCGGACGCCAAAACGAACGTGGCAAGCGGAGTTCTGCGAATTGAGGGGAAGTGGACTTCGGGAACAACTCGTGATGTCGCACAACGTGTTCGGATGACGCTTCTCAAACTCGCAAATGCGAAACAGATCAGTTATACAGATGACCTGACGATTGAGCTTGGGGATAAGTGCATAATTGACGCATCGGTGGCGCCCGCCCTCGCGGGCATTCTCATCAAAGATCTTTCGCGCTTCAGCAATATCAAGGTGACAATATCAAAATTCAACTATCCGGTGCTTGCGAAGTCCGAGGGATACTCCATGATCAAATCCTTCGTCAGGACGCTGGAGTAGGGCGTGTCAGTATATCTGTCATCCTGACAGGGGCCGGGTATTATTTACTGCAGAGATCCGGCTGTTCATGGCCGCGCTATTCAGTTGAAGGGACGTCCGCATGTCAGCAGATACTTCAATTTACACGATCGGGCACAGCAACCTTGAAATCGGTCGTTTTGTCTCTCTTTTAAAGAGCAACGCGATAGAGATTCTTGTAGATATCCGCAGTGTGCCCTACAGCCGGTATTATCCGCAGTATAATAAAAACGCGATCGAACGAACCATGCGTGAAAACTCAATCGAATACATATCAGAGGGGGCGCGGCTCGGCGGCAGAATTTCCGATCCCCGGTGTTACATTTCGGGAAAACTTCCTGATCGCAAAGTGCGCGTCGCCGGGCTGATCGATTTTGAGTATCTGAAAACCAGGAGTTATTTCAGCGACGGTATCAGCACTCTGGTTGATCTTGCCGCCGCAAAGCGCTGCGCGCTTATGTGCAGCGAAGAGGATCCCCTCTCCTGTCACCGCCATCTGCTTGTCGGCCGCCGTCTTGCCGAGCTGGGTGTCACGGTCGTGCATATCCGTTCAAAAACTCCGGTCAGCGATAACCGCGGTGAAGCACTGTCTTTGTTTGAATAGGCAGCTCGGACAAAAGGAAAACACGGATGAAAATTCATCTTCTAGGTCCCTCCGGCTCAGGGACATCCACTCTGGGAAAGGCAATCGCGGACGCGCTTGACTGCGCCTGGCTTGACTCTGATGATTTCTTCTGGGAGAAGACCGATCCCCCCTTTATCTCGAAGCGCTCAGTGGATGAACGCATCGCGCTTCTGCGTAACGTGATGTCCGGCGTCGACTCGTGGGTGCTGAGCGGTTCAGTTCTGGGGTGGGGTGATTTGCTGAAACAGGAATTCGATCTTGTAATATACAAATATATTGACCGTGATACCCGCCTGGCCCGGCTGCGTGAAAGAGAGAAACGGCGGTACGGCAGCCGCATCAATGAGGGCAGAGAGATGCACAAGTCGCATTGCGAATTTCTCGAGTGGGCCGCCGCCTATGAGGAGGGCGGCATGGATATGAGAAGCCGCATGAGCGAGCTGGCGTGGATTGATGATCTGAAATGCCGAGTGCTGAAGATGGAAAAGGCGATTCCTTTAAAAGACGAGCTTGCCGCGGTACTTCGAATATTAAACGAAATGGCTCGGTAGCAGCCGCACAGGTCGAGCCGGTCACTCATTGCCGGAGGCTGTGCACGTCCTTTTACTTTACACTGCTTCATCAGCTCGCATTTTTAAAAGTGTACCGTATACTCTCAGATCCGACCGCTGTGCGCAGTTTGCCGATAAGTTCTTCACTCGGGTCGACGCAGAAACAGGGGTGCGCCTTCACTATGGCGACTTCGCCGCTGTACGAGGGGACATGAAAAAAAACTGGGCAGCGGCCGTTGTGCTTTTCGATCAGAACCCTTATGTTGTCGAGGGTCTCCTCGATCATCGCGGGCTGATCGAGGCTGATGTGAAGCTCGGCGATCGAGCTGTGGCGCGCCTGCGTCAGCGTGACAATAGAGTCGACGAACATCTTCTTGGAGCGGCTCTCGGATGCATCCTCCTCTTCGACCTCGATCTTTCCCGTGAGCATGAGCGGCTCGCGAAGCGAGAGCATGTGCTCGAATTTCTCGTAGCTCTTCGGAAAGATGATCACCTCAATCTGCGACTCCATATCCTCGAGCTGGGCGAAGGCCATAGGCTTTCCCTTCTGAGTGACATGTTTTCTGACACCTTCGAGTATGCCCACAATCGACCAGAGGCGCTCTTTGTTGTCAGCCTCTTCGATGGCGCTGTCGAGGTTGATGATAGAACACGATGAGTACTCCCTGATTTCGCGCTCATATTTGGCGAGCGGATGTCCCGATACGTACAGACCCAGGACCTCTTTTTCAAAATTCAGTTTGATGTTGTCGGGCCACTTCGGCGTGTCGATCAGAGGCAGCGCACAGGAGGCCTCTTCGGCTCCGCCGAAAAGGCCCATCTGGCCTGAGCGCTTCTCTTTCTGTATCTGGCGCGCGCAGTCGATGATAAGGTCGAGGTTCGCGAAAAGCTTGGCGCGGTTATCGACAAGCGAGGTCATCGATCCCGACTTAATCAGGGCCTCAAGCACTCCCTTGTTGACGGTGCCTATCTCGACGTTTTCGAGAAACTCTTCAAGCGTCTTGAAGCTGCCGCCCAGTTTTTCACGGGCACCGATAATCGCCTCGATCGCCTTTTCGCCCACTCCCTTGATCGCCGAAAACCCGAATCTAATTTTTTTGCTTTCGATGGTAAAGCTGAAGCATGAGTGGTTGATATCGGGGCGCATGACGGTGATATTGTGCGAACGGCAGTCGGCGATGTAGCGTGTGACGTCGTCCTGGTTGTCACGTGAGGCGGTGAGAAGCGCGCACATGTATTCGGCGCGGTAGTGGGCCTTGAGCCAGGCCGTCTGGTAGGTGACAAGGCCGTAGGCAGCCGCGTGCGACTTGTTGAATCCGTACTCGGCGAATTTCGCCATCGCGTCGTAGACGCTTTCCGCGATTGATGCGTCGATCTTCTGCTTCTTCGCCCCCTCGAGAAACTTGCCGCGCAGATTCTGTATGATCTCGGCGTTCTTCTTTCCCATAGCCTTTCGCAGCTTGTCCGCCTCTGAGAGCGAGAAGCCCCCCATGACCTGCGAGATTTTCATTACCTGTTCCTGATAGACTATGACACCCAGTGTGTCCGATAATACCGGCTCGAGTGAGGGATGGGGGTATTTTATCTCCGCGGAATCTTTTTTGCATCTGATGAACTGATCCACCATCCCCGAATTGAGCGGGCCCGGACGGTAGAGGGCGCCGACCGCGATGATATCGTCGAAAAGGGTGGGGCCGAGCTTTCGAAGAAGGCTCTTCATCCCCTGGCTTTCAAGCTGGAAAATGCCGTTCGTGTCGGCGTTCTGCAAAAGTTTGTATACTTTCCTGTCGTCGAGGGCGAGCCGGTCGATCTCGATGTCGGTGCCGTGAATCGCTTTAATCAGTTTGAGGGCGTTGTCGATGATCGTGAGGTTTTTGAGGCCGAGAAAGTCCATCTTGACCAGTCCCGCCGCCTCGGAGTTGTACTTTTCAAACTGTGACGAAATGCTGCCGTCCTTCGCGTCGCGGTAGAGGGGAACATAGTGCGTCATCACCTCTTTTGAGATGACCACACCCGCCGCGTGTTTTCCGAACGAGCGCACGAGCCCTTCGAGTTTGGTGGCGGTGTCGACGACCTTGCGTGCCAGTTCGCTTGACTTGTAAAACTCGCTGAACTCGTCAGAATCCTTGAGAGAGTCGGCGATGGTCTTTTCGTTGATGAATTTGGTGATCGCGTTTGATTCTGTGTAGGGAATGTCCAGGGCTCGCGCGACATCCTTGATTGCGGCCTTGGGTTTGAGGGTGTTGAAGGCCATAATCTGCGAGACATGATCCTCGCCGTATTTCTTGCGCACATACTCGATAACCTCTTCGCGGCGGTCGCCGCAGAAGTCGATATCCATATCCGGCATCTCGTTTCGGTCGGGGTTCAGAAATCGCTCAAACAGAAGGTTGTAGGCCAGCGGATCAAGCTGGGTGATGCCCATGCAGTACGAGACGATGGAGCCGGCCGCCGATCCCCTGCCGGGGCCTACGGGAATCCCCCTGGATCGGGCGTGGTTGATGAAATCCCACACGATAAGAAAATAGCCGGCAAAGCCCATCTTCTGAATGACCGAAAGTTCGTACTCAATCTGTTTTTCGACACGTTCGGGAATCGGCGCTCCGTAGCGCTTCGGCGCCCCCTCAAATACGATCTCGCGCATATAGCTGTCCAGAGTGTGCCCCTGCGGAACCTCAAAAGTGGGCAGAACCGGGCGGTTGAGAACGAGCTCGACATTGCAGCGGTCGGCGAGTTTCTGCGTGTTGAATATCGCGTCGGGGTAGCCCGCGAAGAGGCGCTCCATCTCGGCCTCGGTTTTGAAATAGAACTGGTCGGAGCCGAAGCGCATGCGCGACTCGTCGCTCATGGTTTTGCCCGTCTGTATGCAAAGAAGAACCTCATGCGCCCAGGCGTCATCGCGGTCGGTGTAGTGGCAGTCGTTTGTCGCGATAAGGGGGATGCCCAGCTGATCGGCGATAAGGGCGATGCCGTCATTGGCGATCTTCTGCTCGGGAATGCCGTGATCCTGAATTTCGAGGTAGTAGCGGTCGCCGAAGAGCTGCTGAAAACGCTCTGCCGCTTTTCGCGCCTCGTCGGCGCGTTTTGTTAAAATAAGGCTGGGAACCTCGCCGCCGATGCAGGCGCTCGAGCAGAGAAGTCCCTCATTATATTTTGTCAGCACTTCAAAGTCTATGCGCGGTTTATAGTAGAAGCCCTCAAGATATCCGATCGACGAGAGACGCAGCAGGTTCTCGTACCCCCGGTTGTCGGCGGCGTAGACCATCAGGTGGTAGTTGGTCTCATCCCCCCTCTTGTAGGAGCGGTTGAAGCGCGAATCGGGGGCGATGTAGAACTCCTGCGCGATGATCGGCTTGATGCCCTCTTTGGTCGCCTTCTGATAAAATTCGATGGCGCCGCACATGTTGCCGTGATCCGAAATGGCGACGGCGTTCATCTTGTTGTCGAGCGCGCGTTTGACGAGCTTGGGCACGGTGATCGCGCCGTCGAGAACAGAGTAGTGGGTGTGGTTGTGCAGGTGAATGAAGGACATGGTTTTGCTCCGTGGGGGACGTCTATGCGGCAATTCTTTCCCCGGCCGTACTCGGGTCAAGAGCGTTTTTACGGTGCGATCGGCAATTTTTTGCGTGCGGGGGGAAGCCGTACTGTGGTTCCCCCATTTTTTGCTTCAAGCAACAAAAATCGTTGACGCACCTCGGGTCGTTTTTAAGATCCCCCACTTCAAAGGCGGGAACAATATATGGAAAAAAAGAAGCGGAAACTGGATAAGCATAATCATATCGCATCTCATAGTTCAGAAAAAAAGGGCCGGGCGGATGAACTTCACACCCATGACCGGATCAGCATGCCGCTGGCGGCACTGGCCGTCCCCATGTACCTTGAAAATCTGCTTCGTTCGCTCTTCTCAAGTGTGGATGTATTCATGGTTTCCGCCTATTCAGAGAAGGCGGTCGCCGCGGTGGGGCTGATCAATCAGTTTTCGTTCTTTCTGATACTGGTCTACACGATGGTCGGCGCGGGGGCGAGCACCCTTATTTCGCAGTACCTCGGAGCGCGCAAGAACCGCGAGGCGGGGGATGCGGGGATCGCAAGCTTTGTGCTGGGCACCGGCTTCGCAATCATTCTGAGTCTGGGGACCGTTTTCGGCGCCCACGGTATTCTGGGATTGTATAAGCTCGAGCCCGAGGTGTATAAATTTGCGTGGGAATACCTTGTCATCTACGGCGCCGGTTCTGTCTTTGTCGCCTTCAATATCGTGCAGGGGACGATTCTTCGCGCCTACGGCTATCCCAAGGATACGATGTGGGCCAACATGATCGCCAATGTCTGTAACGTCTTCGGTAATGCCATCGCGCTGTACGGCCTTTTCGGTCTGCCGGTAACGGGAGTTGCGGGTGTTGCCGTTTCGACAGTCGTAAGTCAGATCATCGCCTGCGTCATTCTCGCAGTGATGATCAGAATCCGAAAAGGCGTTGTCCTGCCCTGGAAGGATATCTTTAAAATACCCGGCGAAATGTACAGAAAGCTTCTCTTTATCGGTGTTCCCACTGCCGGTGAAAATGTCTCGTACAGCGTTATGCAGATGGTGATCATCGGCTTTATCGCCCAGGTGGGCACCGCCGCCATGAACGCGCACGTCTACACTTATACAATTTTGCGCTTTGTCTTCATGCCGGCCCTCACCGTCGGCGGTGCCGGCCAGCTGAAAGTCGGGTATCTCGTCGGTGCGAAGAAATTCGAGATTGCCGAACGAAAGGTGTGGGGGTATTTCGCCCTGTCGTTCGCGCTTTCCATGTCGCTGATGCTTCTTTGCTATCTGCTTCGTTTTCCGATTATACATATTTTTACAAAAGATGCCGCCACGGTCGCGATGGTCGCGACTCTGTTTCTCATCAGTTTTTTCCGAGAGTCGGGGCGTATACCGAATATCGTCGTCATACCGGCGCTGAAGGGTTCGGGGGATGTGATCTATCCGGTTATCTGCGGGCTGATCTTCATGTGGGGGATCGGCGTGGGCGGAGCCTGGTTTCTGGGCATCAAAATGGGGCTGGGCCTGGCGGGGGTCTGGATCGCGATTGCCGCTGACGAGTGGCTTCGCGGTATTGCGATATCACTGCGCTGGAAGTCGGGTGCGTGGAAATCGAAGGCGCTCGTGCATCACGATGAGGTCGAGCCGCTTGTTCCGGGGGCCGAAATATAGAAGGCGGCTTCCCCCCCCGCTTCACCGCTCTTGCATCGTTCTATTCACAAAAATGACCGGCGTAAGCGCAAACCTTTTGAGCAGCTCTTCGGCTCGGTCGAAATTCGCGGCGACGTCGGACGCGCGATGGGCGTCAGAGCCGGTGGTGATGAACCTGCCGCCGCAGTCGCGGTATATCCGCAGAATCTCTTCGCAGGGAAGGGTGAAGTCCATCCCCTTGCGAAGGGGCGATGTGTTGATTTCTATAATAATATTTTTGGCCAGCGCCTCGCGGAAGATCGTCTCGATCACCGGAAGGATAAGTGTCGGCGTTTTTGTATAGCGTGCGGGAAAATCGATATGGCCGATTGTATCGAAGCCGCCGAAGCGGACCATCGCGAGTATCTCGTCGAAGTAGGCGGAGAAGATTTCGTGCGGAGCGAATTTTTCGGGTAGAAGGGGATCACCCAGAAAAATCGGGCCGAAATCATGCACCGATCCGATTATCATATCCACCGCAAAGCCGTGGAGTTTTGCCGCACCGTCCGCATTGCGGTGCATTGAACCCGCCTCAAGCCCGCATAAAAGATTAATTCTGCCTGCAAACTTTTTTTTTGCAACCGCAGCATGCGCAAGACAGTCGTCGTAATCAGTGTAATAGTGATTCTGCGGATCGGTGACGAAATCGTAGTGGTCGGTCAGGCAGAGGTGTTGAAGCCCCGCAGCGATCGCCGCCTCGCACATCTCACTGATACTCGAGTGCCCGTCATGAGAGAAGTTTGAGTGTGTGTGCAGATCTGCCTTCAGCATGGTGCCTCCGTTTTTTGTACCAGAGAGGGAGCGGGCCGCCGATTGTCAATATAGTTGCGGGTAAATTATCAATATAGTTGCCGGTAAATTGTCACTCAGGGCGGGGCAATTTTTCCGGAGGGGTGGGGGGAAAGCGTGTTTGTGATGCGGCTAAAAAGCACCCTTGAACATGGTTTTCCCTTTTACCTGAAATATGAAGAGATTGTGACGATAAGATTAATTTTACATCTTCATAATATGAAATTATCTTGAATTTGAAAATGGCTCTTCACACAGTGAGTCAGAATATATTACATAAGGGCGGTTCCAAAACCAACTCAGGAAAATATTCTACCTCGGTTTCAATCTCCTGATGAGAAATGCGGGTTTAAATGATTGGTTAGTGACTACCCATAAAGAAAGGTGAGGGGCTATGCTGTTACGAGATCACAATAAAGATGCCATATATTTTAATGATGAAGTGATTACCTATGCGCAACTTCTTGAACAAATCGATCGCTATGCCCTTTTCTTCAAAGCACTGAAAGGAAAGCATGTGGCGCTGTTCTGCGAGAACCGCCCCGAGTGGATATATGCGCTCTACGGCGCATGGCGTGCGGGCTGCGTGGTGGTCACGATCGATACTTTGTCGGTCGCTGACGAGGTCGCCTACATTCTCAATGACTGCGATCCCGCCATCGTAGTGAGCTCGGATAAGAATCTGCCCGTGCTCAACGACGCGATGAAAATGGGTAAGATAAAGACCCCGCTGTACAATGTGGACAAGAAACTCCCCGCGGCGAAGGGCAAGCTTGCCGAGTATTCGGTCAAGGACGATGATATCCTGCTTATTCTCTACACCTCAGGGACCACCGGCGGCCAGAAGGGTGTCATGCTCACCAGAAAAAATGTCGAGACGAATGTGCGCTGGAACAACGATTCCAAACGAATCAACGAAACCGATGTGCTGATCGCCCTTCTGCCGATGCACCACTCATGGCCGCTCGTCGCGACGGTTTTGTGCCCGCTTGACGCGGGTGCGTCGGTTGTGCTTATCGGCGAGCTTACCGCAGATAACCTGACAAAGGCGATGTGCAACCACCAAGTGACGATGGTGACCGCAGTTCCCCGCCTCTTCGAACTTCTTCATCGCAGCATAATGACTAAGATTAAGAAAAGCGTGATCGCCCGCGCAATGCTCGGCTTTTCAAAATTTTTATACAAAATTCCCTTTGAGCGCTTTCTCTTCGGCAGAGTGAAGTTTCCGTACTGCACGATGGATGTGTCGCCTCTGAGCCGCGCGATTTTCAGCGCGGTGCACAAAAAATTCGGCGGCAATGTAAAGGTTTTTATTTCGGGGGGAGCGAAGCTCGATAATCAGATCATCTACGATTTCAGGGCGATGGGGATCCCGATGCTCGAAGGTTACGGATTGACAGAGACCGCGCCTATGGTGACCTATCATCCCTTTGATGCGATGCGGCCCGGTTCAGCCGGAAAGGTTTTCGACGATATCGAGGTGCGCCTAAAAGAGGATGAGATTCAGCTGAAGGGGCCCAATGTGATGAAGGGCTACTATAAAAAACCGAAAGAGACCAAAGCTGCCTTTGATGAGGGTTTTTTCAGAACCGGAGATCTCGGTTATGTTGATAAGAATCGTTATCTGTATATTACCGGGCGCAAGAAGGATCTGATTATTCTCGCGAACGGAAAAAATATCAGTCCCGATGTTCTCGAGAAAAAGCTGAAAGGTCTCAGCGGCCTTGTCAGTGAGGCTGCCATCTTTGAACGCGCGAAGAAGCTCTTCGCGATAGTCGTGCCCGACATGAAATATGTCCGCGAAAAAAATATCGCCAACATCAATGAGGCGGTGCGTACGCTCATCGCCGATGCCTTCAATTCATCAGTAGAGTCATATAAACGCATCAAGGATTTTCTGGTTACCTCTGTTGAACTGCCCAAATCACGCAAGGGAGATATCAAGCGTTTCAGCCTCAATTCTTTTGTTGATGCCCGCGAAGTGAAGCAGGCCGGAGTATCAAAAGAGAAACTTTTTCCAGAATACAATCTGATCGCCGCTAAGATCAAAGAGCTGACCGGTTCGCAGCCGTCACCCGACAGCCATCTTGAGCTTGATATCGGCCTGGATTCGCTTTCATTTGTCGAACTTTCCGCATGGCTTGAACAAAGTTTCGGATTGGCGATGGGGCAGAGCGTTCTCGCGAAATTCGCATCGCTTCGTGAGCTGGCCGAGCATGTTCGGGATCACAAATCACGCCAGGCTGAGGGCGACGTTGACTGGAAGCAGCTGCTCGAGAATTCGCCGGACTTCAAAGTTCCGCGCAAGAAGTGGATGATCGATGCAACTTCGGGTTTATTCGCTCTGCTTCTCGGACGTAGAGTGAAGATTTCCGCAGTGAACACCGATCTGGTTCCCGACGGCCCGTGTATTATCGCGCCGAATCATTCGAGCTTTCTTGACAGCCTTGTCGTCTACCGCTCGCTTCGCCGCAATCACCGGAGCGAGGTATATTTCTTCGCGAACAGCAAACATTTTAAATCGCTTTTCCTCAAAGTTTACGCGCGCCGTTCACATATCATTCTTCTCGATATTAATTCTAATTTGCATGATTCTCTCAAGTCGCTTGCCTCGCTTCTTCGCGCCGGTAAAAAAGTGGTGATTTTTCCTGAAGGAACGAGAACCTCGGACGGTTCGCTCGGCATGTTCAAGAAGAGTTTTGCGGCGATCGCCAAAGCGGTCAATGTTCCCGTTGTTCCCGTCGCGATCGCCGGGGCCTGGGAGCTGATGCCGCGCGGGAAGAAGGTTCCCGGCAAGGGAACGATTACCGTGACCTTCACCAAGCCTGTTTCGCCGGCGAAATTGAGCGAGGGGGGGATTGTTGACAAGGCGAGGAAGGCCGTCGCCGATGTTTTAGGGTGATTTTTTGTTCTTTCTTTTCCTTTTATCCCATTGAATACCCCAAATTTCATGATTTGGGGTATTTTTATATGAAATTAGGTAATTGAGCCTGCAATAATTAGCGGCAATTATATTATCGCTATCGCTTTGATCATCACCCATTCCATTTTCCACTATCAGATCGAGAAAAAGATCAATGGCAAACCTGAGAAAAAAACTGACGGAAAACTTGAACAAGAGCCTTTGCCCGATCGCGTATTCATAATCTTCCTCGAAGAGCCTGATATTCATAATTAAAAATTCATCATCGTGAAAATTCTTCTGATACCGCACGGTCCGCATAAGCATTGCGAAATCCCTGAATAAATATCGTGACTTTTTCAGCAGTCGTGAAAAAACTACTGCCAGAGAAACATCGAGAGCTTCAGCCGCCGCTATCAAGCGCTCGTAACGTGACTCGGTAATTTGAATGCTTGTTTCAATCATCTCCGCTACCTCTGAAGTAACAACGTTTGAGAAATTGAAAATGCAAAAAAATAATTATTAGGAACCTCGATAAATTCCGGGCAAAAACGCGGTAAAATCCTGAATGAAGGTGATTTTTCGAGGTGACCATAATTCAGTGAACCGGACAATTTTCTGAGTGACAAATATGTAATTTCCCCCTATAAATAGGTAGTCGATAAACTACAACTAACCGGTGAACGTATGAAACGTATATTGATCATCATTGCACTTTTCTGCTGTATCGATCTGTTTGCCGGCCGCGGTGAAACCCCGGCCGGGTCCCCCCCCTACACGGTTGCGGGCAGCTATAAATTTCTCGATATGACCATGGGAGCCTATGACACACATGCGCTGTACGCGCTGACCGCACCCTTCACCCAGTCGTTTGATTCGCTCTGGCTGCCCAGCATAATCGTGTTCAACCATGAGTATTTCGGGCATGGCTATCGCGCCCGCGAATTTGATGTGGACGGCTATCCGATTGTCACGCCGGTAATCGGTTTTTTCGTCACCACCTCGCCGATACCCAATGATGATGCCGATCTGCTTATAACAGGAGGCGGCCTCGAATCAGATTTTTATGCCTACCGTCTGTTCAGGGAGCGCTTTCTTATGAGCGGCTCTTCCGAGTATCTCAGTTTTGCCGAGATGCATCGGGGATCTGGTTTTTTATACATCCTTCTGTTTTCTCCCTTCTGGGGGGATCCGTATATGTATTCAGAAGAGATTAACCGCAAATATAATATCGGCGGCAGGAGCGTGACGATAGCCAAGAATTACCTCGGCGCATTGTGGATGCTGCTCGATCCCTGGACGCTGCCCTCGCTGCCGGTGGTCGGCAGCAGATTCGAAAGCGGAAAGTATTTCCGGCTTGGCGAGGCGAAATTTCTGTATGGTACTAACTATTATCTCACCCCCTACGGCGGCGAATACGATCTTGATCTGTGCTTTCTTTTTAAAAAGGCCTACCATCAGCTGACGCTGCGATACGGCGACGGTGCCGAGTTTGTCTTCGGCGGTGTCGATTTTACTGACGGCTCTCCCAGGACTCGCTTCGGCGACGGTGCGAAAAAAATGTTCGGGGGTGCCGGGTGGAGAGGTCGGCGCATCATCTCCATTGCAAACTTCCTTCATCTCGGCGGCGAAATTAATGGCTGGTACGAGCCTGAGTATAACGAGGGAAAGGTTGAAACAAAACGGGTGAAGGGGGGATGCGCGGCGCTCCAGACAGAAGTTCAGTTCGGTAAAACCTCACTTGAGATCGAGGGGGGATACAAGACGCAGGGTTTTCTTCCGGGGCGGGGCTTTAAAGAGGAGTACTTCGGGCTGCTTGCGTTCAATGCGAATCTCAATGAGTTGTGATCGGCGCTGCGGGCGGAAGGAATCATAATCTTCCCGCTCGCAATTTATCCTCACAGATAAGGAATCAATCACTCATCATAAGACTTGCTGCAACACCGATAATCCGGGTGTTTGCCCCGCCTGCGGCGGGGCAAACACATCGTTTTTATTGGGTTAAGCAGCAAGTCTATTATATAAGTGTGACGTACTCACACAATCAATCGGGAGTCTTCTATGAAAAAAATTCTTAACGCGCATATCGCCATTCAGGTCAAGCACGAGAATGCGGAAGCCTTCATCGCCGCCTGTGCCGACAACGCGCGGGAAAGCCGCAAAGAGCCGGGGGTCATCCGCTTCGATCTTCTGCAGGATTGCGAAAGTCATAATAATTTTCTTCTGGTCGAGGTCTACCGTGACAGCGATGCGGCCGCCGCGCACAAGGCGAGCGCCCACTACGCGCGCTGGCGCGATGCGGTCGAACCGATGATGGCACAGCCGCGAGTAAGCACAAAGTTTTATAGTATAGATTCGCCTGACCTTGCGCTCTGACAGATGAAAACAGACTTCGAATTTGTTCAGCCGGCAAGAGTAATCGCCGGAAAAAATGCAATCAGCCGGGCGGGTGAAATCGTCCTCGAGTACGGTACGCGCGCCCTTATCGTTACGGGCAGCACCCCCTCCCGCGCGCACTCTATTGCCGATTCGCTGAGAAGCTCCGGTGTTGACGCCGGTATCATCTGCGTCAGCGGAGAGCCCACATTCGAAAGTGTGCGCAGCGCACGTATGCAGGCCGCCGACTTTGCACCGCAGACACTCATCGCGTTGGGCGGCGGCAGCGTCATCGACACCGCCAAGGCGGTCGCGATGCTTTTGACTAACGGCGGCGACCCGATCGATTACGCCGAGATTATCGGCGGGGGGATCTCTGTAAAAAATCCCTCCCTGCCGCTTGTCGCGATTCCCTCCACCGCGGGAACCGGAAGCGAGGCTACGCGCAATGCCGTTCTGAAAGAATCCTCGAGCAGCATCAAAGTAAGCCTTCGCAGCCGCTACATGATGCCCGCGGCCGTGATTCTTGACCCGCTTGCGATGGAGGGCGTGCCCGCGTCAATCCTCGCCGCCGCAGGAATGGACGCGCTTTGTCAATTAATTGAATCCTTTGTCAGCTGCCGCGCGAACGCCTGGACCGATGCACTCTGCCGTAAGGGCATCGCAATGGCGTCGAGGGCGATACTTTCCGTATGCACCGATTCCGAAGATATCGAGGGACGTGAGAATATGCTGCTTGCCGCCTGCTTCAGCGGAATAGCTCTGGCTAACTCCGGCCTCGGTGCGGCGCACGGATTTGCCGCCTCGCTGGGGGGGCTCTGTGAGCTTTCCCACGGCCTTATCTGTGCAAATTTTCTTGGTCCGGTGTGCCGCAAGAATATCGAGAGGCTCCGGGTTGAAAGCAGTAATCCCCCGGCACTTGAAAAATACCGCGAACTGGCCGTCCTTCTCACCGGCAGAAGGGGCGCGGAGGCCGAAGAGAGTTTCGTGCGGATCGGCGAACTGAAGGATGCGCTTCCGCTCGCGCCGTTTGCCGTACCTGCTGAAGTTTTGGCTGAATCGGTCATCAGCGGAGCGATGAATGCCGGCAGTATGAAGGGAAACCCGATTGTACTGCGATATGATGATCTTGCTGATATATTTAATGAATCATGCGAGCGCTCCTGACAGTATGTTTAATTATTTTGCGCAAAAGGAGATTAGTAAAATTATGTGGAATAAACGTGCTTTGCTCGCAGTGCTGGCCGCATTTTTTGCCTGTACACTCTTCGCGCAGGATACGGGTCTTCTGCTTCCCGAAGATTTTAAAGTGTATGTACGTAACGATATGGTGATCAATCATCCGGCTTCGGGATTCAAAGAGAAGGTTCTGCCCACGCGCAATCACTACAAGGGCCCCGACGGCGGCTATGTCGCCATCTATACAAAACAGAAAAAGGGGTCCGTATATTCTGTCGGCGGCGGAATCTACGTTCTCGGCCAGATTCGCCTCAAGGGTAGATATTACGGCAGAGTATTTTATCCCGATGGGTACTCGGAGGGAGACGATATTACGCAGGACGTGTCGATTCTTAAAATCTGTGATTCCTACTTTCCTGAGTTCAAAGGCAGGATGTGGATAGGCGGTGATACGGGGGGATGGTTCGGCGTACAGTAGAATTCTAATTGAATTTTTGCAGCCGAAGTCTGAACCTGGCAAAAACAGCGAGGTATGCACCGATGTCAGAGACTGCTCACAAACCGATTTTCCGCGGAGATTACAGGGTTCCCGCGTACCTTGTGCATCATTTTGATCTTGATTTTCAGATATATGAAGGTCGCACTCGCGTCACTTCAAAAATTGATTTCTATAAAAATCCAGTGAGTGCCGGGGACTCCGATCTCGCGCTTGACGGTGAGAATCTCACTCTCGTCGCAATTTCGCTTAACGGTGTTTCACTCGATCGCACGGCCTATGTCGTCGATGACCATTCCCTGACTTTGAAGAATCCCCCCTCTCTCGGAACCCTCTCCATCGTTGTCGATATTTCGCCCGAAACCAATACCACTCTTGAAGGGCTGTACGTTTCGGATCCAATCTACTGCACGCAGTGCGAGTCTCACGGTTTCCGCCGCATCACCTACTTTCTGGACCGTCCCGATGTGATGACCGCCTACACCGTGCGTGTCGAGGCCGACGCCGGAAAATGCCCTGTGCTGCTTTCGAACGGAAACTGTGTCGAAAGAGGGGCCGCGTCAGCGTCACGTCATTATGCAATTTGGAACGATCCTTTCAAAAAGCCCTCGTATCTCTTTGCCCTTGTCGCGGGAAAACTTGATCATATCCATGATACCTTTGTCACCGCGAGCGGCCGCAATGTTGATCTGTACATTTACACCGAGTACGGCTTTACCGGCCAGTGCCATTGGGCGATGGCTTCGCTGAAAAACGCCATGAGGTGGGACGAGCAGCATTACGGGCGGGAGTATGATCTTGACCTTTTCAACATCGTCGCCGTCTCATCGTTCAATATGGGCGCGATGGAAAACAAATCGCTCAACATCTTCAATACTTCCACCGTCTACGCTTCGACCGAAACCACCTCGGACGGTGCCTTTGTACGTGTGGAGAGCGTCGTCGCGCATGAGTACTTTCACAACTGGACCGGCGACCGCATAACGTGCCGTGACTGGTTCCAGCTGACGCTGAAAGAGGGGCTCACGGTTTTCCGCGACCAGTGTTTCTCGGGCGACATGCATTCACCGGTGGTGCAGCGCATCGACGACGTTGAGACGCTGCGCACGGCGCAGTTTCCCGAAGACGCGGGACCGATGGCCCATCCCATACGCCCTGAAAGCTATATCGCGATGGACAACTTCTATACCGCGACCGTCTACGAAAAGGGCGCCGAAGTAATCCGCATGATGCGCACGCTTCTGGGCGATAAACTCTACCGCAGGGCGACCGATCTGTACTTCGAGCGCTTTGACGGCCAGGCGGTTACGTGTGACGATTTTGTACAGTGCATGCAGGATGCCTCGGATACCGATATGAGCCAGTTCATGCTCTGGTACTCGCAGCCCGGTACGCCGATGGTGAAGGCGCGGGGCGAATATGATGCGGCTAAGTGCGAGTACACTCTGAACCTTACACAGTCGTTTCCGACGCAGGCGGATAACAAGCCGGTACTCATCCCCGTCATCGCCGCGCTGTTCGCAAGTGACGGCACGCAGATGACTTTGAACGAGCGGGGGGATATCGAAACCGCACTGCGCTTCAATGAGAGGGAGCAGAAGTTCGTATTTACGAATATCCGCCGGAAACCGGTTCATTCGCTGTTTCGTGATTTCTCGGCTCCTGTTAATTTTGAAAGCGGTCTTGACGGTGATGAACTCAGACTGCTGATGCGGCATGACACTGACGGATTCAACCGTTATGAGGCGGCGAACATCATCAGGAAAACCTTCATGGTTGACCGCCTTAACGGCAGGCCTGTCGCATCAGATGATATTATCGACGCAATAAAAGAGGCGTTATGCGACACTAAAATTGACGACGCTTTCCGCACGAGTATGATTTCCATACCCTTTCAGGGAGTTCTTGAGCAGCTCTTCGACCGCCCCGATCCGGTAAAAATAGCCCTTGAGATCCTGAAGGTGCAGCGCGAAATCGGTATTGCGCTGAAAGATGATCTTCTTTCGGTTTACCATGACAGGGCGGCACGCGAAACGTCGGCTGGCTTTCCTTCGGCTGAAGAGATTTCTGCGCGCATGCTGAAAAATTTCACACTTGAATATCTTCACAGAATCGGCGATGAGACGACCCTGCATCTTTCGATTGCGCAGTACAAGAGCGCGGCAAATATGAGCGACCGCATAACGGCGCTCTCCTTTCTCTGCGACACCGATCACCCCTTCCGCGAAGAGGCGCTCGATGATTTTTACCGGCGCTTTTCGCACGACAAGCTCATCATTGACAAGTGGTTTGCCGTTCAGGCCGAAGCGATGCGCGATGATATTTTTGAAAAACTTGAGGCGCTGCAGCGGCATCCTGCGTTCGATATCAAAAATCCTAACAGGGCCCGCTCGCTGTATCTGGCGTTCGTCGGTTCACCGCTGTATTTTCATGAGAAGGGGGGAAGGGGATACGATTTTCACTCTGCGGCGATTCTCACTATAGACGAATTCAATCCGCAGATCGCCGCGCGCTTCATGAAACCTTTCCAGAATTGGAAAAAATATGTTGAACCGTACTCATCACTTATGCGGCATAGACTTGAACGTATCGCATCAAAGTCAAATCTGTCACCCAACTTGCGCGAAATAGTCGGCAAATATCTTGCATAATCGCTCAATCGCGCCGCCACACCATTCTATTATCGTCGAAACAAAAGTGCGCTCTTCCCTCATTATGCAAATATGAGAGGAATGAGCGCACGGTATTTCCGATGAGCACATACTGCGCGTAGTCCAAAGTGATCCCGAAATGGCCGCAAATCTCTTTGAGAATGTCATCGAAAATCTTATTGTCGGAAATTATTCTCAGAATGCACGATTCGATTTCCCCCGCCCGGTTGAGATTCAAATCAATTAGATCGCCGATTTTCTCTGTCATCTCACCGTGACTCGGTACATACCAGTCGGCTTTTGTCTCAGCGATCTTTTTTAAGCTCTCTTTGAATGCCTTCACGTCGTAAATATATGCGATCTTGTACTTCTCGAGAACATGCGTCCCGCACAGCGCGTCACCCAGAAAAAAAACACCGTCGTCACTCATGACGCCGGTCATGCCGAAATAATGTCCCGGCAGCGGCAAAAAAGTGAAGGGCTCCGATCGTTCGTTATGCGCGATGATATGTGTGACATTCGACGCTTTCGCTTCAAAGAATTTATTGCGCAGCTCTTTATAGGGAAAACCTCCCCACAGAAAGCTTGATTCAAGTATCGGTGTTCTTATAAATGCGGCTTCAGCTTCGCTGGCCCAGATCTCACAGCCGGTTTGATTCTGAAGATAGCTGTTTGCACCGATATGATCGGCGTTCGAGTGGGTATTGATGATCCCCTTCAGGTGCCACTCCCTCTCATTGAGAATCTTCAGCAGCCTGCGGCCTGACTCCTTGTCGTTGCCGCTGTCGATAAGCCAGACGCCGTCTGTATCCTCAACAATGCCGATGTTGGTAGGCCCAGGCACCAGCCAGGTTGAACCCTTTACGTGCAGTAGTGATGAATCTGTCATGATCGTCGCCTTTAATGATTACAGGGATTAATTGACAATTATCCCTATTAACTCGGACCAAGGAAAATTTTCATGATAATCGCGGTATAATCCATTATGATGGTTATTTTCCGAGTTCCTCTTTATGCATTTCATATGGAGATAGGGGGAAAAGGTACCTGTTTCTGATACGTAAATACTATTTAGTATAACTCCGTAACAGTGTGATCTCTTCTGCCCACTTTGTATCGTCGGGTGTTTCGAGAATGAGGGGCATATCGTCAAACCTCTGGTCATTCATGATGAGCCTGAAGGTCTCCAGCCCGATTTCACCTGCGCCGAGGCTCTCGTGACGGTCTAGGTGCTTACCCAGCGCCGCTTTTGAGCCGTTGAGATGCATTCCCTTCAGTTTTGAAAAGCCGATGATCCTCTCGAACTCTCCAAAGACCCGGGTAAATCCCTCCGCCGTGCCGATATCGTAACCGGCCGCGTACATGTGGCAGGTGTCGAGGCATATACCGACGCGATTGCGCTTTTCAGGGGGGATTCGCGCAATAATTGTCGCCAGCTCTTCAAAGTTCCTGCCGACGCTTGAGCCCATGCCCGCGGTGTTTTCAATCACCATTATCACGTGCCCGGTTTTTTCGATAACTTCATTGATGCCCTGCGCGATACGTGTCAGACACTCATCGACAGTGATCTCATTGAGATGCGCGCCGGGATGAAAATTCAGAAGAGTGAGACCGAGTGCCTCGGCGCGCTGCGCCTCGTCGAGCAGCGCGTTGATCGAGCGCCGCCGTTTTATGTCGTCGCCGTTACCGATATTGATGAGGTACGAATCATGCGGCAGTATGTGCCGCGGATCAATCCCCGACAAATTCAAATTACTCTTGAATGCGGCAATCGACTCATATGTCAGCGGCGGCGAGTTCCACTGCCGCTGGTTTTTAGTGAACAGGGCGAAGGCGTTCGCGCCGATCCTCTGCGCGTTCACCGGGGCGTTCTCTACGCCACCCTGTGCTGACACATGCGCACCGATATATTTCATGGTGTTTTGATTCTCCTTGATCAGTACAGTCAGATATCATACTGAAATATTTCAATGAATATTGTCATAAAAATCGTGCGGGTGAGACTCTACTTTAGTCTCACCGCGGTGAGGGACTATACGGTAAATTTATCGACAATCTTCTGCAGGTTCTGCGCCTCCTGCGAGAGGCTGATACTTGAAGCGGCAACCTCTTCCATCGCTGCGGATTGCTCTTCTGTCGCAGCCGATATTGACTGAGTCTTTTCGACGGTGACACGGGTGATACTCTCGATGCGCGAAGAGTCGCTGACAATCCTGTCGCCGCTTTGAGAGACCTGGCCTATCGCCTCGAGTATTCCCTTGATATGCATATTTACCTGATCGACGAGTTCTACGATTTCATTGAAAGCCAGGCCCGAGGCGGCAACTACATCCAATCCGGTCTTGACTTCACCCGTAGCCCCGTTCATCGCACCGACAGATTGTTCGGTCTCATTCTGAATTTCACGAACAAGATCTGAAATCTGTTTGGCGGCTATCTGCGACTGCTCGGCGAGTTTTCCCACCTCATCAGCGACAACAGCGAAGCCGCTGCCGTGCTCACCTGCGCGCGCCGCCTCAATGGCTGCATTGAGGGCGAGAAGATTCGTCTGTTCGGCTATGTCAGAGATTGTCTCGACGATCTGCCCGATCGCCTTCGAACGTTCCCCGAGGCGCTGTACGAGCGATGACGAGCGGCGAACGCTTTTGTCGATGATCCCCATCTGCGCTATCACTGAATCCGCTGCGCTCTTTCCGGATTTCGCCGATGCTATCGTCCTGTCCGAGGCTTCGTTTATTCCGTTAACGCTTTTAGAGGTCTGATCGATCAGTTCCATCATTTTTGAGAGCGCTATAGCCGTCGAAGTTATCGCACTGACCTGTTCTTCTGTGCCGTTTGCCACATCGGTAATCGATTCAGAGATGAGCGCCGCTGACTTCGCCGCATCCTCGGAGGTGAGAGAAAACTCTTTGCAGGCCATCACCACCTTGTCGGCGAGTGTGACGATCTGGCCTATGAGTGAGCGAAGCTGATCGGACATGACGATGAAATTGTTCCGCAGCTGAGTGATTTCGTCTCTCGAATCACTCTTTACTGCGGATATGCGCAGATCTCCGGATGCAAGCTGCTGTGAGAGTGTGCTCAGCGCGACAATCGGACGGCTGATGCGTATGGAAAAAAAGTAAATTATGGTTCCGGAGATGAACAGACAGATCATGATAATAATCATTGATTGTATCTGTGACTGCACGACACTGTGCATCGCCTCTTTCCACGGATATGTTGATGCGACCCCCCAGGAGGTTCCCGGAACCGGTGCATACCCGGCGAATTTGGTGATGCCCTCATAGGTGTATTCACGCGCACCCTTCGATCCGGCCAGAGCGAGTTCAGTCATCTCCTTAAGGTCGGTGCTTACCTCCTGATTGGTCAGAAGGTTGAGCTTCATCACATTCTTATCGTTCGGGTGAATGAATATAAATCCGCTTTTTCCGAATGAGTATGAATATCCCTCTTTGCCCATTTTTCTTGAGAGTACATAATTTTTAATACCTTCGATGTCGACAGTGCCGCCGAGATATCCTGCGATTGAGCCGTCATCCCGTTTAATCGGAACCAGCATCGGCAGTACGAGTTTCCCATTCGCCTTTGAAATAACCGGATCACCCGAAACAACAATCTCTCCGGTTGCAAGCGCTTCCTTGAAGTACTCCCTGTCTTTGATACTTCCCCTCATACCCGTATCGGGGTAATATCTTCCGTCAGGTTCAACGAGAAAAAGAAGCTCGATTTCCGGCTGACTCTTCTTTATTTCTCCCATGCGCGGAACGGCGATCTCCGGATCCATACTTCTGATTTTTTCATCGAGAGCGAGCACTTCGATTGCAGATCTTATCGAAAAGACCTCTCGTGCGATTCCCTCGGCGGCGACTTCAGCATTCAGCTGTATCGCTTCGCTGACTTTGAGGGAGAGATTTTTTTGTGAGCTTCGGCTGCTGAAAAAACCGACACTCCCGACCGTAAGAAAAAGTACACTTCCGAATACCGCAATGAGTTTGACTTTGATGCTTGCGGACGCGGCTTTATTAGTTCGCATAAAAACCTCTGTAGTTACCGGCGATGCCCGGCATTTGAACAGTCGCTGCTGTCTGAGCGGGAATGCGGCTGCTGCCGCACAGGCATAATTAAACAAAATTATTTCAGTATTGTAAACCAAATTATTCAGCCTACTTATAAAAAGAGGGGGGGATGCGTGGACAGATACTTTCTCTTAACACGAAACTTCGCCGTAACAGCTTTTACTCTCCTGCGTAATAAGCGGCGGCCGCCTTATCTGCGTTGGGATGGGTCTGCGTATTTTCTGATCAGTGTAATCTCGTGACGCAGGTTCGGCGTGACATCAACTTCGCCCGATTCGATCTGCTTGATAGTGAAAAAACGGATCTCATCAATCTCGTCACTATTGAATTTGAAATCCCCCCGGTACTCCGTTGCAAAGGCAAAGACGAGTTCTGATTCGATCTCGTACTCCCAGACATAGCGGTAGAGAAACTGCGGTTTGAACTTTGTGATGCCGAGCTCCTCATGCGCCTCGCGGAAGAGGGCGGCGACAATCTCTTCACCCGCCATTACATGGCCGCCCACAGAGGTATCCCATTTACCCGGTTGAATGGCCTTGTTCATCGAGCGCTTCTGCAGAAGGATGCGCCGCTTTGCGTCAAAGACAAAAAGATGCACAACCGGATGCAGCAGCCCCGGGCCTCTGTGACAGAGGGTGCGCGGCATTCTGCCGGTAAGTTTTCCTTCGGGGGTGACGATGTCAAACCACTCGTCGTCCTTATAGCGAAGTCTGATAAACAGCGGGCGTAAAAATTTGAACGCAAGCAGCGGTGCGAGCACGACCAGGGGAAGAAAATAATAGCTCGTCGTCGCGGTGATCCACCAGAAATCAGTGAGAAAGGCTGCGGCAGAGAGAACGGCGAGCGCGTGCAGAGCCGACAGCGCGGCAAACAGAAGAGCAATCTTCCGGGGTATGACGAGGGGAAGATCTTTCGCCCGAAGAATCCGCCTGATGAAAGCGGTGCTTTTCTGCTGCGGTAAAAATGCGAGAAACGCGAACAGCGCCGCCGCGATGAATTCAAACAGTGCGGGCTTTGCCTTAACCATGAGAGGAGAGTCAAGAGCCAGCGACAAAAGACCCAGCGCGACCAAGAGTCCCGTATCGGCAAGGACGAACAGATCACTTCGCCGCTCTTTTATAATGATTAAGATAAATTCGGCGATGCCCAGTACGACTGCGGCAATAATACCGATCCTTTCGCCGAAAATCGCATCGACGATGATGTATAAAAAAAGCGGAGCGATTCCCGGAAGCAGCTGCAGAAGTGCATGGCGCGGTGATTCAGCTGCGTTATTGGTTGAAGTTTTCATGCACTAGGCGTATAATCAGCCGCCGAAGGCTGTCAAGCAATATCAGCGATGGGCTGTCTCCCGTTAGCATGGTATTTTTATCAGCTGTTTTCTGATTATCGGCAGTGCATACTTTTAATGTTACAATTGGATGGTGCAGTTTGTATAATGGCGGGACTTCTACGACTTTAACAGCTTTCCCGCTGTCTCAATACCCATTGAGATCCCCAGCAGAAGAAAAACACCGCCTGCTGCAAGATTGAGTATTTTTTTCCCCCGCCCGCCCTGCAGCAATTTGCCGGCAGCGCCCGCGGCAAAGCTGATAGTCGAAAATACAAGAGCCGCGCTTAGAATAAATATACCGCCGAAGACCATAATTTGCGGTGCAAGCGCCCCGCGATCAGGGTCCGCGAACTGCGGCAGTAGACTCAAAAAGAAAAGCAGAACCTTGGGATTAGTGAGGTTCATCACGATGCCGCGTGTGTAGAGCTCACCTGCTGTCAGCTCGCGGACGCCCGCGGCGCCCCCATCCTTCGATGTGAATGTCTTGAATGCGAGGTAGAGCAGGTAAAGTGCGCCGCAGCCCTGCAGCAGGGTGAACGCGGCGGGTGAGGCGGTGATGAGCGCGGCAACGCCGAAGGCGACAAGAAGAGTGTGAACAACCAGTCCGGTGCACAGGCCCGCAATGATGATGATTCCCGATCCCGCCCCGTAACGGGCCGACTGGGCAAGCACGAACAGATTATCGGGGCCCGGCGCTATAGCCAGAAGCAGCGCCGAGAGAAAGAACAGTGTGATCGTCGTGAGCTGCGGCAATCGTGCTACCTCGCGGCCGGAGCGGGAGCGGGTGCGGGTGCTGGTGCCGCACTGCCGGGCTGTGTGCGGCTCTGTCGTCGGGATTCGCGGTCGCGGTCAACCTCTTCAAGAGCACGCTGATTCTCGTCGGCCTTCTGTTTTGTCTTTTCCTGAAGCTTGGTGGTAGTTACCTCCCGTGCGTCGGGATTGACCTCTTCATAATTGGATACACGTTTCTTTTCGATATTAAACGACAGTTTCCGGTTGTCAGTCGCGTCGATTTTGAATTCTTCGGGGATGCGGTCGTCGTAAATTGGATACCGTATGACATTGGTGATAGAAACATCATATTTGCGCAGTATGTCGTCCATCCGGTGTGTGTTGAGAGTCTGGTACACCGCAATGCCGCACTCTTTTGCCTGGCGGGAAAGAATGATTACCGCGCGGTGCTTTTCGATCATGAAATCAAGATCTGCCGATGTTTTCTGATCCTTGGCGAGGATATACATGTAGTCGACGTCCTTATAAACATTACGTGCCTGCTGAAGGTAGCGGTAGCCGCTGTCGAGCTGCGCCTCAATTGACTGGCGGTGGTAGAAATAATGGAACTTGTCGGCATCGTAGGGTTTTGTGTCGCGCAGAGGGTCGACAGGCCGTTGAAAGTATTTCGCCATAGGACTCTGTTTCCCGTATTCAATCATTATATCGGTCGCCTCGCGGGCCATGCCGTCAAGAAGCACCTTTGTTCTGAGCGTATAGAAATCAGCGAATGATGCGTACATTTCCAGAAGATCAACCTTCAATTCGTAGAAGAGGTCAATTGATGTTTTGATGTTTGCGTCCGGTGTGGGATTTCCCGAGAGCGATACGCTCTTGATGAAATGCTTCGAATAATGGCGCTCGGCTGCGATCTGGTAGTAGAGTTTGATCTTCTTGTACTGCTCGATCTGTTCTTCGGTGCCGAAATTCTGCACGATTGTGCTGAGCTCGCGAAGAAGGCCGAGAGTGTACTGGTAATCCTCCTCGGAGATGGTCGCGTTTGATTTCGGGAAGAGTGTGAGCGGTGCCAGAAGCACAATCACTGCGGTAATTTTCAAAATGAGCCTTCGAGTCTTTCTCATTGGTATCCCCGTGTGGTATGGCTGAATATAACGGTACACTTCTCTTATCGGCTGACAGGTCACTAAAGTTTAGGACATCTCTCAATTTTGTCAAGCGGCGAATTCAAGGATTCATCGCAAAAAGCACTCCTTCAGGTGTGCGATACTTATTGAACAAAAGGAAAGCACACTAAGAACTTTACTCGGGCGGCTTGGGGAAGTCTCTTATGAGTGATCATCTTCAACCCAAAAAAAAATAGCTTGCAATATATGCTCAATCTTATTTTTAAAACCACATCGGGAGGATGCTGGTGATCAGCTTCTGCCGGTTGTTCTTCCGGACCCTCCGTTACGTCGGTGAACATGCTCCTCTTTCGGCGCGACCCTGTGGTGTAATATAAGTGAGGACAAAACGAGATGTCAGAAGAAAAATCGAAGAAAATATCCTTCAAACAGAAGACCCCCACGGTCTGTCCCGTCTGTCGTAACGAGTTTTTTCGGGAAGAGATGCTGACCGGCGGCGGACGCCTGATCGCGGGACGCCTCACCGATGAGCTTCGAAGATCTTACGAGAAAAATGTCAAATTCGGCGTGGTGTATCCCGCTGCCTATATCATGAATGTCTGTCCGAAATGCCTTTATACGGCTCTGCCGAAAGATTTTGAAACCCTGACCGAGGCCGAACTGTCGAAGATTCGTGCCGCGTCTGCGGCCCGCGTCAACATCGTGAAGAGATTTTTCGGTAACCTCTCATTCAATGCCGAGAGAAATCTCGAGCTTGCCACCGCCTCATATCTGCTCGCGGTTGACTGCTACAGCATGCGGCGTAAAGAGGTTGCGCCGACCTTTAAACGGGCCGTTTCGTCCATTCGCGCGGCTTGGCTTTTCGGTGATATGGCTCAGAAATATAAGGGAAAGAATTACGAGAAACTGTCGGACTTCTTTTACGCGAAGTCGTATGATTTCTATGTGAAGTGCCTCGAGCTGATGCAGAACGGCCAGGAGCCCTCTGATGCAGCGGGAAACATGGGCCCGGATACCGACAAGAACTGGGGCTATGACGGAATGCTCTATATGTATGCGATGCTGACGGTAAAGGTCTGTTCGAAAGAGAAGGATATTAATAAACGCATCGAGAAATTTGAAAGAACCAAGATATATCTCTCGCGTATTTTCGGAATGGGGAAGTCCAATAAGGATAAACCCAGTCAGATCATCGATATGACAAGAGATCTCTACGATAAAATTAAACTAATGATTGATGAATGGAAAGCTCAACTTCCCCCGGAAAGCGCAGAATAGCGCTTCTCGTACACTATGACGGCACCTCTTTTCACGGATTTCAGCGGCAGCTCAACGGTCACACGGTACAGGCCGAGATTGAACACGCGGTATCGCTTCTGACTCGAAGCACTTGCGTGCTCCACGCGGCGGGAAGGACCGATACGGGCGTCCATGCTCTCGGACAGGTGGTACATTTCGATACTGTATCCCCCCTTTCCCTTCGGCGCATTGCGATCGGCTTAAACGGCATCATGTCCCGCGGTGTTTCGGTGAAGGATGCCTTTCATGTCAGCGACACGTTTCATGCGCGCTTCGAAGCGAAGAGCCGCGAGTACTGTTACCGCATCTATAACCACCACTACCGTTCTCCCTTCGCCGATAAGCGAGCCCTCTGGTATCCCCGAGAGCTCGATATAGACCGGCTTAACGCAGCCTGTTCATTTCTCGTGGGCGAGCACGACTTTGCTTCGCTTTGCAGACCGGGGGATAAAAGCAGCTGCCGGCGTGTGATTTCGGCGCGCATTGACCGCGAGGGCGACAATGTCTGCCTGCGGATACGCGCCGACTCTTTTCTGCACAATATGATCCGGATAATAACCGGCACTCTGCTGCAAATGAATGAAGAGTCTCTTCCCCCCGAGTTCATGGGAGAACTGATCGAAAAACGCGACCGCCGTCTGGCGGGCGAGACAGCCCCCCCCTGGGGGCTTTACCTTGAAAAGGTGGAATACTCGCCGCCGCTCGAAACCTATCCCTCGGCGAGTGCGCAGATTGCTGCTCTTTATGATAAAAAACGGTGATACGGCATTTTGCCGAATCTGATTGCGGCTCAGATGCGTTAATGGCGGCAGCAACACAGAGGTAAAATATAGTTGAATTTTTTTTGTCGTGAACGATGGTGGCACGGACAAAACGGCTCCCGGATAGTTTAAGATATACGGTATCTTATTCGAACGCAATGCGGCGTGGAGTTTTTTTCGGGAGTTCATATTATTCTGTTCCCCGGAAACAATTCTCCAGCTCGCGGTTCTCAAAAATCCAATGATAACCGGAAATAATAATTTTATCTGCGGTTGTTGGAAAAAATCGCCCTTATAATGCGGTAACCAAATTGAAATTGAAATACGCTCCTTTGATACTGGTTTTTCTTGTGATTTTTCTTTCTACCGATCTTTTTGCGGTGCGCAGGCGCGGTGACTACTTTGTTCGTCCGCAGATAGGTGTCTGGTTCGGACCGACTACCCCCCTGTTTGAGTTGCGCGATGCGGTGGATAATTCCATGGGCGCGGGGCTTTTCGCCCGTCTCAACACCCCCTTCCGTCCGCTGAAAGTCGGTGTCGAGGGTTCTTACCAGAAACATGAGTCTTTCGGCACGAATGCGCTGACCCTTGTTCCCGTGAGGGGTGATCTTCTCTATCGTCTTCCGTTCGACACTCCTCTTAACTTCCAGCTCAAAGCGGGCGGCGGCTATACTTTTATTTATGTTGAGCCGGATATGCGTTCGCGCTGGGATCCCACTGTACATGCGGGGGGAGAGGTTTCGTTTCCCGCGGGAAAACTTGCGAATGTGGGTTTGCGCGTTGATTACATGCGCCTGATAGAATCGCACCTCAAAGGATCAAAGCTCGACGGCAATATGCTGAATATCGGGCTTACCCTTTATTTTAATTTGTAGGCTGGTTGGTTTTGCATTTACTTGATGCCATAAAACGGAATAATAGATCCTTTCATAAAAAACCGGGGCGGGCCCGTGTGTGCGGTGTTCTGGTCTTTGCTGCAGTAGTTATCGCCTCTTTCACCCTCAATTCGTGCGAAGGCGGAGATCCGCTGCTTACCGATTTGACGACGACAAACAACACTCTCGTTATCAAGGGTACCTATGAGTCCAATGATCCCCGGGAGTGGTGGGGGGGAGCGGAACCTTCCGCTTCAGAACTCGTCGATGATTCTGTCACGCATGTCACTGCCGACAAACTGCCGACAAAGTTTCTGCTGGATCTTGGTGAATTGAAGATTGACGGGCAGATTTTCACTACCAAACGCATTTATCACTATGCAGAATTAAATGACAGTGATCCTTTTTTCAGCGGTGAGGGGGTCAGTTATTCGTGTGAGGACCTCTCGCCCGGAAAACGCTACGATATGTTCAAGCTTTACTGCCGAAAACTTCTATTCGACCAGTCCAAAGAGTATGATTCGGGGTGGGATTACGTCAAAATGATTCAGACCCAGTTCGAGGATAAAAAGATCGACGGATACAATTTTGTTTACCGTATGATCTATAAAAATCAGGCCGATGCGGATGACGATATTGAAGATGATAATTACAGCAATGTCGTAATGAATCCCCTTCGGGTGAAGACCGCTTCTTCGATGAAGTACAATGTGCGGGACCATTTTGTGTTAGAGATACGCATTCTCGTTAAGAATTATATAGAATTTTACGAGCTTAACAACCCTGATGATGATCAGTATTATTCGCACTACGGGCTTGGTGATGCAATCAATGATGTTGTGCCTTACGATGAATCAAGTGAAGATGATCCCGAGTTCTATCTGGGGGGGAATGTCATATCCTGTTTCAACTGGTATGTGAAAGGCAAAACCGCCGCCATCGCCGGTACCGCGCCCGCCGGTACAATGGTCGTTGCTATTCCCGAAGACAAGGATATCGGGGATTTTACAAATACGGTGCGGCTTCCCGATCTGGCAACATGGTGTGAAGACGGTACCTACCGTCTCGAACACGCGCGCATCGGTGAAAATTATAAGGTCTATTATTCCACGGATACCCCCGATGCGGTCAAGGCGATGATTCCCTCCGGTTTTACCGGAGAGACTCTTGCTGAAATCGAAGAGTCCGATGCGGGAAAAGATGTCAGCGTAAATTTGAATTAACCGGTCCATTCGGCATATCTTCCGGAGATGCTGAAAATGCGGATCCGGAAAAGTTTATTGAGATAAAATTATGACAAAAAAAAGAATAGCACTTCTCTACGGCGGCCGCTCAGGCGAACATGAAGTTTCCTGCTGCTCGGCCGCATCTGTCTTTGAACACCTCAACAGGGATAAATATGATATTCTTCCTGTCGGTATCGATAAACAGGGGCACTGGCATCCCGCGCCTGCCGCGGTTCCGGTCGAAGACCCCTCATTCGGCAAGATAATGCCGCTTGTATTTGACGGCGAATGGCTGATCTCTCCCGCCTTTCAGGGGGGAACTCTTACCATAACAGAAAAGAACTCATCAAAGAGCTTCACGGTCGATTGTGTTTTTCCGGTACTTCACGGAACCAACTGCGAAGACGGGCGTCTTCAGGGCCTTCTTGAGCTCTGCGGCGTGCCCTATGTCGGCTCGGGTGTTACCGGCTCGGCGATCGGCATGGATAAGGATTACGCTAAGCGCCTGCTCGAACACTCTGAGCTGCCTGTGGTTCCCTGGATAACGGTAACTCGTCGGGAGTGGGAGAATGAGCCCGATTTTATTCTTCAGGATATCAATCTGGAGTTCGGATTTCCCTGCTTTGTCAAACCGGCCAATTCCGGTTCGTCGGTAGGAATTTATAAAATTAAGGATAAGTCTGAGCTTAAGGACTCGATTGAAAAGGCCTTCGCCTATGATTCAAAAGTCCTTTTTGAGAAGGCGATTAACTGCCGCGAGATAGAGTTTGCGATTCTCGGCAACGACGATCTTATCTGTTCCCAGCCCGGAGAAATCGTTCCCAGTCATGAATTCTACAGTTACGAAGCCAAGTATATCGACAGTGACGGGGCCAAGCTTTTTGTACCGGCCCCCCTCGACGATGAAACCGTAAAAGCGATGCAGAGTGACGCACTCAGCGCCTACAAGGTTCTCGGACTTTCGGGCCTCTGCCGCATTGACTTTTTTATCGATAAAAATGACGATACATGGTATATCAATGAGGTCAATACCTTTCCCGGATTTACCTCGATCAGTATGTACCCCCGTCTGATGCAGCACAGCGCAATACCGTATAATGATCTTCTCGACCGGCTGGTGCAGCTGTCTTTCGATATGTATTCCCGCAAATCTTCTCTGGTAACTGATTTTACCAGGGGCTGAGGGGCTTGACCGGTTAAATATGTATTGGTAGTTAGCGCGGTTTGTGAAATGATCAACCCGTTTTATGCTGTGAAAGCATGATATACAAATCAAAACTTTCACAAGGGTGCTTTTAACAATTCGAAAACCGCTCAATATAGCGCTTTACGCTTATATAATGGCCAGATTAATTCCCAACCGCTATACGTGCAGATAAATCTGTTCTGCACGACAAAAATGCCGCATAGAGTTCCCCCGCTGGACGTGGGAACTTTTTTCATATATAGTCAGTTTAAAGTTTTCACGGTTTTCGCAAATAACAACCAAACCTGTAAACAGGAGGAGATAATGAACTTCATACTTCTTGGCGCCCCGGGCGCGGGTAAGGGAACCCTTTCGCAACGGCTGGTTGCAGCCTTCGGGTTGGTGCAGATATCGACGGGAGATATATTGCGTAAAGAGATCGCAGACGGCAGTGAACTGGGCCGCAGGGCTTCATCTTTTATCGAAAAAGGGGAGCTTGTTCCCGACGAGGTGATTCTCGGCATTGTTGAAAACAGAATTATGGAGAAGGATTGCGCAAAGGGATTCATCATGGACGGATTTCCCCGGACAATCGTTCAGGCTGAGAATTTTGATACAATGCTTGCGAAGAATAAACTGCAGATAGACGCGATAATCGAGCTTGCCATCAGTGACGACGAGGTTATCCGCCGCCTGACAAGCCGGCGGACCTGTTCGAATACTTCGTGCCAGGCAATCTATAACATTCTCACCAGCCCGCCCGAAAACGCGGGTATCTGCGACCGCTGCGGATCGGCGCTTATTCAGCGCAGCGATGAGAGCGAACAGACGGTGCGCAACCGACTGGTGACCTATTATGATAAAACATCACCGCTGGTGAAGTATTACAGCTCCTCTGCCCGCTATCTTAAGATCGATGCGAAGGGGTCGATTGATGAAATTTTCTCTGATGTGGTGAATAAAACCGGATTGAAGTAAAGAGTTCTCAGTAATCAATTGAATTGTGTCACATGTGTGAAGCGGGGGGAAGTCATCCCCCCGCTTTTTTATGGGCCGCTCTGCACGTCAGAGTGTCATCAAAAAGCAGTGAAGATTTTCCGCTCTCTTCGCCCGGTCGGTTAAAGGCAGTCTCATTCTTTCATCCTGCCCGAATTCCAGAGTGTTCCGAATTGAAGTATATGTTTTGCAGAATCCTGTCTTTCACCACGCAAAAGTCTGCAGCGAAAAATCAGAGAATCTTTTCAGTTTTCAGAAAGTGCTCAAGCAGCTGCGGAGAGGTAAATGTGTGAGTGTTGAATCCGACCGCGGCACCCGCCGCGGTATTTTCTTTGCGGTCATCGATGAACAGAGATCTCGAGGGATCAATAGTGTACCGGTTGATCAGAATCTCAAATATCTTTCTATCAGGTTTAAGCGTACCCTCTTTGCCCGAGACAACGACTCCCTCGAAGGTGTTGAAAAAGGGAATCATAGTGCACGCCATATCGAAGGTGTCAGAAGCCCAGTTGGTGAGGGCGTACACCTTGTACTTTTTCTTAAGCGACTCCATCAGCGTAACGGTTCCCTCAATGGGACCGATAAGCATATCGGGCCAGCGGGAGCGGAAGTTGCGGATGTGCACAGACCATTCGGGAAATTTCCTGCAGGTGATTTCGTCAGCCTCATCCCAGCTTATGCCGGTATCGGTCAGTGAAAGGTATTCGACGCCGCAGACTTCTGAAAAGAAAAAGGCGCGCTCTTCGGGGTTACTGATTTCGGGATACGCACCGGAGGGGTTCCAGTCAACAAGTACCGAGCCGAGGTCAAATACGATCGAATCAATATTCATGGTTACCTGACGTGTACATCCGGGAGAGTCATGCGGGCGGCTGAAAGCGGACTTTCGCCGCCCGTACGTGCATGAAGAGCAATGGTGAGACCAGTATTGATTTTGCCGTGTTTGTGTCAAGATAATTCTAAAAAAAAGATAATTTCTATCCGCAATTGTCGATGGCATCCCGCTGAACTCGCGTATGACATTGAGAATATCATTTGCAGGACAGCGGTAAATTTGATTAGAAATCCCCCCGAAAATATTTGGAGCCCCTGGAAATCGATCATTTTATTTGTTGCTGTGCAGCCGTTGCATCGGGGGCCGAAAAATTCCGGAAAAAACGCGATTATCCCCGGTTAATGGTAATTTTTCGAGGCCTCAATGTGGTAAACCATCGATTTGACAGTACTTTCCAAATGGAGATAATCCGTGATTGGCGTGCAGCAGGTGATTTGTGCAATGTGGATAAACAAAAATTACTTGACTAAAAATGATTATCATTATCATTAAGCTATGCAGCGAAAATCAAAACAAAAAGACGCTATCAGGCTTATTCTTGAACGCAAAAACTATCACCCCTCTGTTGAATCGATCTACAACGAGGTGAAGGCGATGGTACCGGGTATCGGCATTGCTACTGTCTATCGTAACATCGAGAGGCTGGCCGAGGAGGGTAAGATCATTAAGATAGAGGTCCCCGGGGCAAGCGCCCGGGTTGACGGTAATGTGGAAAAGCACTATCATTTCAGGTGCCTGCATTGCGGAGCAATTGAGGATCTTAGGGCCGACACTACTGTGGAAAGTGCGCTATGCGCGCTGGGCATGGAAACGGCCAACCGGATAATCGACCATACTGTTGAATTCACCGGCATTTGTGCCGAGTGCGATAAAGAAAATAATACTAATCAAAACTAAAAGGAGTCACTGCAATGGGTGTTAAAGGTACTCAGACAGAAAAAAATCTGCTGAAATCGTTCGCGGGTGAGTCACAGGCCCGCAACCGTTACGATTTTGCCGCCAAAGTTGCGGCGAAAGAGGGATACGAGAAAGTACGCCTGATTTTTGAAGAGACTGCGCTTCAGGAGCAGATGCACGCTAAGCGTTTTTTCAGCTATCTTGAATCGGGCGAGGCTCTTGAAATAACCGCTATGTATCCAGCCGGCAAGCTCGGAACAACTCTTGAAAATCTCAAAGAGGCTGCGATGGGCGAACATGAGGAGCATACCGAGCTGTATCCAGAATTTGCGAAGGTCGCCCAGAGTGAGGGTTTTTCTGAAATCTCGATGTTGTGGAAAAATGTAGCTGTTGCGGAGAAGCACCATGAGGAGCGTTTCAACGCGCTTCTGCAGCAGGTAGAATCGGGCAGCATGTTCAAGAGCCCTTCAAAGGTTGTGTGGCGCTGCCTCAAGTGCGGTTTTGTCGTAGAATCCAACGAGCCTCCGGCAAAGTGCCCGGCGTGTCAGCATCCGCAGTCATGGTATGAAATTATTAATACTAACTGGTAAAAAAGGAGAATTATATGCAGCGTCTGTTTGTCTATAAATGCGAAGTGTGCGGAAATATTGTCGAAGTCATGCATGTCGGGGGCGGTGAGCTTGTCTGCTGCGGTAAGCCTATGAAGTTGATGGCTGAAAATACCACAGAGGCTGCAACAGAAAAACATGTTCCGGTTATTGAGTCTACTAACGACGGCATTCGTGTTAAGGTCGGCTCTGTCGCTCACCCGATGGAAGAAAAGCATTTTATCGAGTGGATTGAAGTCATCAACGGCGACTGGGTAAACCGTAAATATCTCAAGCCGGGGGATAAGCCTGAAGCGGAATTCTTTGTGAAGGACAACGGAAAGCTTATCGTTCGTGAATACTGCAACTTGCATGGCCACTGGAAAATGTAAGGGGACTCACAAAAACTCCATTTGGATGTCCCCTTGCGGGCGGAAAGCTTTGAAAAACCGCTGATTTCGGTTTTGAATTTTTTGAAAACAGCGGTTATTAGGACCGCCCTTAAGGGTTTTCTAAATTGAAAATCAGGAAGGTAACGCTATGAACAAAAAAATTGAGGGAATGCTCGTCGAGCAGATGAACTTTGAATTAAGTTCGGGGTACATATATTTGTCGATGGCCGCCTGGTGCGATTCGGTGAATCTTCAGGGCTTCGGCTCATGGATGAAGGTACAGGCTTCAGAAGAGAAGAACCATGCGATGAAAATGTATCATTATCTTCTCGAAAGCGGCGCTCGTCCAGTGTGGGCGGCGATAACTGCTCCCAAAACAGAGTGGGGCTCCGTCAAGGAGGTCTTTGAAGATGCGCTTAAGCACGAGAAGACTGTCACCTCCCGCATCCACGCGATTGTTGATGCGGCATTCGAGGCCAGAGATCACTCGACAAGGGTATTTCTCGACTGGTATGTCAAGGAGCAGGTCGAAGAAGAGGCGAACGCCGATGAGGTTCTGAAAAAGATCGAAATGGTCGCCTCGTCATCGCAGGGACTCTACCTTCTCGACAAAGAGATGGGTGGGCGCAAAGGCGCCTGAGAGCGAGTTTTTTCCGAAACCGGAAAGGACACGGTACGCCCGGTGCGGGAGTGACGTGCCGCGGGATGCATCAGAAAAGAGTAATCAGCGACTCCTCCGCCGTAATGGCGGGGGAGTTTTTTATTTCGCCCGCGTATTTCCGGCAGAGTACTTTGTCAGAGAAGTGATTATGCACAGACTCGCGGCTATTCCCGCAATGCGGTAGTACAGCAGCAGAGAGGGAAGCGGCCTTACAGCTGCACCATGCAGTACTACCGACGAAATACACAGCGCCCCGTAAAGATCAAAAACAATGAGTACGGCCGGCCGCAGGGTATTCGGAGATATTGCGCTTGTAATTGAAATTAAAATACAAAACAGAATAAGTACCGACCCGATCGCCAGCGATATGTTCGCCGGGGCATAGGTTCGCAGAAATGCGCTGAGCCTGAGAATATCAATTGATGGCACCATGATCAGATAGGGTACTAGAATGCTGATCAGATCCGGTAGTGCCGTTACACCGTGCCGTTTAACTGTTTGACATAATGACTTATCCATGCCTCCTGTTATCTCTGAGCGATGCCGCTGTAAAGCAAATTTCCGTTTCAAGTATTTTGACCCCGCACAGTCTCGGCAGATCCCGGGCGGGGAGGGCCGGTGCGGCTATGGCATCTGGCCGGCTCTTTTTTAAAAGACGAAACTTGACAAATTTCCAACATGCGGACTAATTACCCTTGCTTTTGACCGCGTTCAGCGGATATGGATTCTGCGTAAAAACGGCCGCGTACTGCGGTTGATTATTCCGGCGTTTATGAAAATGAAGCAGTTGAACTGTTTTCCGGAACACTCCGGAAAAATCGGATGATAATATAGTGAAAACAATAACCCTGACGGTGCCCGAAGATTTTTCCGGCGAGCGGCTCGACCGCTTTGTGACCCTATGCATCGACGAATTGAGCCGCACCTTTATTCAGAAGCTGATAAAGGGCGGCAATGTGACTCTCTGCGGAGGATCGGCAAAACCGGGTGCAAGGCTTGAAGGGGGGATGACTATTACAGTCCTTATTCCCACGCCGGTACCTGCACGGCTCTCGCCCGAAAACATCCCCCTTGAAATTCTCTATCAGGATGCCGACATCGCGGTAATCAATAAACAGCAGGGATTGATCGTGCATCCCGGCGCGGGCAATTATGAAGGGACGATGGTGAACGCGCTGCTTTTTCATATCAAGGATCTTTCCGGTATCGGCGGAGTCGAACGCCCCGGTATCGTGCACCGCCTTGACCGCGACACTTCGGGGGTCATAATCGTCGCAAAGAATGACCGTTCTCATGAGTTCCTCTCTCGGCAGTTTTCGGAACGTACGGTTGAAAAGCGGTATACCGCGATCGTATACGGAGAGGTTGTGCCCGGAGGGCTGATAGAAAAACCCATCGGCCGCCATCCGATATACCGGCAGAAGATGTGCGTCGATGAAAAGGGACGTTATGCGAAGACAACCTATTCGCTGGTCCGCCGCTGGCCCCAGGCCGCGCAGCTTGATGTGCAGATTCATACCGGGCGCACGCATCAGATCCGCGTGCATCTGGCTTCGATCGGCATGCCTGTCATTGGGGACGATCTGTATTCAAAAAAGCGGCTTTTCCCTCATATGCCGCTGATGCTGCATTCACGTGTTCTGGTTATTACGCATCCGAACGGCGAGCTCATGCGTTTCGAGGCTCCTTTACCCGCACATATGGCCGCATTTATCGCCGAGCGAGAGAGGGAGCTGGCGTGAAGAGTGTCTTTATCTGCAACAGTGTATTCGAAACAGAAAGTCTGGCGGCTTCTCTGGCCCGTTCATCCGCACGGGGGGACTGCTTCTCGCTTATCGGTACACTGGGTGCGGGAAAAACTCTTTTCGCGAAAGCCTTTGCCGCGGCTTTCGGTGTGGATGAGGATGTCACTTCACCGACATTTAACCTGATGAACGAATATTCCGGCCGCTTCCCCCTTTATCATTTTGATCTCTACCGCATAACGAATGATGCCGAGCTTGATTCGCTCAATTTTGAAGAGTATTGGGAAGGTGACGGGGTCTCTCTGGTAGAGTGGGGCGGCAATGCCGGTACGCGGCTTCCCGAAAACTGCACGACTGTTACCATAGAACTGATCGACGCCGAAAAAAGGAGAATTACCGTTGAATATCCTGATGCTTGATACCTCGAGCGATACGGAAATCGTTGTCGTAGTCCGGGACGGTCATGCCGCCGCGTCGATTCAGACCGATGCCGTGCGTCACTCAAGAAATCTTCTTCTCACCATCGATCGCCTGCTTCAGGATATGTCGCTTCGGGCGGGGGATCTCGATCTTGTCGCCTGCGGAACGGGCCCCGGATCCTTCACCGGGCTTCGTATCGGAGTGGTTACCGCGCGCACATTTGCGCAAACGCTCGGTATCAGTGCGGCTTCGTTTCCTTCGCATGAGCTCTATTGCTGCACGAGCGGACTAATCGCAGGTGACCGGGTGATGGTCGCCTTTGACGCGAAAAAACAGAGGGTCTACGGCACAGTTTATGAGATCACCGCCGAACCTTATGTATTCAAAACTCTAATGGCAACAGAGGACTGTCCGTTTGAGAAGATGAAGCCATTGATAGATGAACGTACTTTTTTTGCGGGGGACTACTTCACGAAACACCATAATTCGGGCAACATTCTGCCCCTGCCGGAAAAAGAGCTGTGCGCGCGCTACGCCGAAAAGATCGGTGAAGAGATTACACATGAAAAAAGGGAAGGCCGTTTTGATCGTATCCTTCCCCGGTATTGCAGAAAATCAGATGCGGAGGTCGCAAAAGATGCCCTTATTGCGGGCCGCCCCGCAGCTGTTTGATCAGCCGGCGCTTATACTCGATTTCCATCGGTTTGAGCACGCTGTAGAGGTGATTCATCTCGTTCTTGCGCGATGAATTGCCGGTGAAGCTCATTCCGATAACAATATTATTGTCTTCGTTGACAGCGGTAAATTTAATCTCGCCGTAAATGGTAATCGGTTGCTGCAGTTTGAATACAATATCGAAGACGAACCCCTTCGCTTTTATCATATACTTTTTCAGTTCGGAATTATCGAAGAGAATCCGCACCCCGCCTCTGCTAATATCGAGAATCTGCTGCTTTATTTCGAACATCTGCGTATTCGCGTCACGAATGCGGTCGATCAGCTTGAAGGTGGTCTCCTTCGTCAGAAGATAATCCTCTATTGTAAGCTTGCGGGATTTTGTCGCTATTCTGATGTACGCAAAGGGAATCGACATCTCGTTGTCCGTGATGTAGATTATCGGCACCATCATTACAGACTGAAATCCCTTGTCGCGGGGAATGCCGATATATTTGTTGAAGTCCCGGTCTATCAGCACTGACGGGTCAATGAAATCTTCCATTATCGGTGCATAAGAATCCGATTTCTGCAGCTCCTCGATGAAAAGCGAGTTAGAGGTCTTTCTTACAATGCTCAGAAGCGTATCATCTGTCTCGAAGTACCCCACCTCGAAAAAATCGTAACGCGACTTGTTCTGAAGCACAAACTGGTCGACTATTACCTTTATGCCGGTGGGCATATTGAACATCGAGATATCAATAGTCTGCTTGGATACTTTAAAGTTGGTGGCAACAACGTCACCGGGTTTTACCTTGAAGCGAAGGTCGGCGCGGCCGGTTGTTGCGCGTCTTCCGCCGTGAATTCTCACGAGAAAAATTCCGGGTCCCTGCGGCTCAAGTATTTCAAAATCGATCTCAAAGTAGCGGTCAAGCAGTGCTGAACAGATAATTATTTTGTCCTGTCCAGGCGCGTAAGACTCCTCTGTTGTTATAAGGACACTCTTTTTCTCCGCGTAGATCTCCTTTATCCGGACATCAGTCTCTTTTATGTCGTATTTCAGTTTAAGCGGCCGGTCAGTGAATTTCTCTTTAAGAAGAGTAAACAATTCCGCTTCACTCAGCTCTTCAAAGAAACGCTTCTTTCTCTGTTTGTATTTAATCACTGTAAGAGGACCTCAACTTGTTAGTCTTCACTGTATCTCCGCAATATGAACAATAAATTGAGTCATACAAATTCGATAGCAGTGGTGTGTTCCGGCTCACCATAAACCGTTTCGCTGAAAAAAGCATATACCTTCTTCATTATCGGAAGGGGTTCCGATTGCCTTTAATAGAGTATTGCACCTTGAAGACGTTACCGGTGTTAAAAGTAATATAATCTAATGAAAATTTGATAGTAACTTTGACTGCTATCAACGTCAAATGCAGGATTCGAACTTTTTCTGGTAATTTACGGCTTTTTTTTATTAATTTGTTGACATATCTAAATAGTGTACTAATGTAGTGGTACACTATTTAGCAAGGACTTACGAGGATGTGCGCATTTTGAAGGGCTGCCGCTTTAAAGGCAACGAAGGGGTAATCCAATTTTCAAGGCACACATCTTCCATCTACTCCCCCTGTTTGCCGCACGTAATGCGGCATATAACAGGATGATGGTTACGGCGGGATTTGAACATAAATCTCCTCTTTGCAGGTGTTCCATAACTCAATGAAATGCTGCTCTGGAATTCTACAGTTTACAGAGCAGCATTTCAAGCACACAATACGCAGCGAGGCTGACGCCGTACCTGCGTTTCAGATGAAGCGTCCCGGCCGCAGATCAGGCGGGACGCTTTGAATACAGAATTCCGCCAGATCTGCCGCACAAGCGGTTGTACGAGGCGGATGATTTCAGCAATTTGATTTAAAGGAGAAGACATTGGTTACAGTAAAGGATGTGGAATTTTCTTACGACAGCCGCGCGCTCTTTTCGGGGTTGAATTTTAATTTGCAGCGGGGCTCGATTTACGGTCTTCTGGGAAGAAACGGCGCGGGCAAGAGTACGCTGCTCAAGATCATCTCGGGTATGATTTTCCCGAAGAAGGGATCTGTGTCGGTGTCCGGACGCGAACCCTACAAACGGGAGCCCGCATTTCTCGCTGATCTTTTTTTCGTCACAGAGGATCCCTTTCTGCCGCGCATGCGGGGAGTGGATTACGTAAGCCTTTATTCGCCTTTTTATGCAAAATTTGATAAGCAGCTCTTTGTTTCCCTCTGTTCAGAGACGGGAATTGATCCGGTGCAGAATCTTTCAAATATGTCCTACGGAATGAAAAAGAAATTTCTTATCGCATTCGCATTCGCCACACGCGCGTCTGTTATTGTTCTGGACGAACCGACAAACGGACTCGATATTCCATCAAAAGCCACCTTCCGAAGAACGCTTGCATCCTCGGTTAATGAGGATCAGATCGTAGTGATTTCGACCCACCAGGTGCGTGATCTCGAAGCGATGATTGATCCGGTAATCATAATTGACCAGGGTAAAGTTCTGATGAATATGGCACGTCATGAGCTTTCAGAGATACTCGCATTTTCAATCGAAAATGAAATCCCTGAAAACGCGCTCTATTATGAAAAGACCCCCGGGGGATACGCGGTTATAAAAAGCGGCAAGGGCGAGCGGGAGATGGATATTGAAGTGCTCTTTAACGCGGTGGTATCCGGAGCACTCGCTGAAGAGTTCGATCTTGCGAATAATCAAGTGTGTGAGTGTGCATTATGAGTGTGATTGAATCTGTAAAGTCAAGTATCGTCCGGCTTTATCTTGTGGTAAAAGCGGATCTTTTTTCCCGTTATCTTTTTTTCTGGCCGTTTTCGATGACTGTTTTCTGTGTAGTTCTTCTGCTTTCGCTCATCAACGGCCCGTCGATAGAACAATCTTTTTATTTGTCCACTTACGGCCTTGTGGTAAATGTCGGAATCGCTGTTGTCGCAAGTGCGGCCTTCAAGGATGTGTACAAGAGTTCACTTGTGCATGACTGGCTTTTGCTTCCCGCCGCGACCTATGAAAAGGTTCTTTCCCGTATAATCCTGACCTTTCCCGCGTTTGTTGTTCTGGTGAATCTTATTTTTTTCATAACTTCACTTTTCTCGTACGCATGGTCCTTTCTTTTGAATCATAAGGGGACGGTAATCTTCATTCCGTTTTCCCACGATGCGTTAGTCATGCTTCCTCATTTGATCGTCTTGCACAGTATTTTCTTTTTCGGTTCATCAGTGTTTAGAAAATCGCCTTTCTTTAAGACGATGCTTTCGGTTGTCGTGCTCTTTCTGATTCTTTTCATACTGGGATCGTTCTCGCTGGCGAAGATTCTCACTCTGACAAAATTTGACACGGCTTCCGGTGTGCAATTTTCTTTTTTAAACGGAAAGGGGTCGACATCAGGAATTCCTTTTTCATTCAAATTTCCTGAATGGGTGGATATGATGATTCAGATACTCTATTATGTGTGCATGCCGCTGTTTTTCTGGGCGATGCCGTTTTTCCGCATGCGTCGTTTGGAGGCGCAACGTGCGCTTTGACGGATCAAGACCGATCTTTTTACAGATAGTCGACCTGATAAGTGAATCGGTACTATCGGGCCGCTATACAGATCGGATTCCCTCTGTTCGTGAGATTGCGGCAGAACTTGAGGTGAATCCGAATACCGTTGCGCGGGCATATATGTATCTGCAGGACCGCGGCATTATCCGCATGAAGCGCGGACTCGGATACTATGTGGCGCAGGACGGCGCCGAGCTTGTCATGAACGCGCGGCGTGAAGATTTTATCCGGAGGGAGCTCCCCTCATTTTTTAAAACGATGGATCTTCTCGGCATTACGCTGGCACAGCTCGGAAGTCACTATGAAAGTTATTCTTCGGGTGATTTTGAAAATTGTTCTGCCGTTTCACAAAAGGACGAACTGAACGAAAACGTTGAATCCGGTGATGAGGAAATGTTTACTGAGTAGTGCGGCGGAGGAAAGTAGTGAAGATAAAAAAAGAGAGGTATCAGCCTCTCTTTTTTGCACAAATCATTTCGCTTTTTTAACGCTTTTCTTTGTGCTTTTTTTTGCAGTAGCTTTTTTTGCAGTAGCCTTTTTCGCAGTACCCTGAGCTTTTTCAGCAATTTTTTTTGCTTTGATGTCAGCTTTGAGTTTTAAAAGACTGGCCTTTGCAACTTTTTGCTGATCTGCAAGTTTTTTGATCGAAGCATTAAGTTTTGCTTCATCATTAACAAGCTGTTTTAACGTTTTTTCTGCCATTATTGTAATGACCCCCGTCATAAATATATACCGACGATACTGTAAATTTGTATTTATGCAAGTAGATTTTTTTTTATTGACGTAAAATCTCATTTTTTTGCGAGCTCCGTAATTGTATTTTACCTTATATAGAGTGATGAATAAAATTTTGAGGTGATTGCATTACGACCGGGGCTTAAGAAAAAATCTTGACACTCACTTTTATGCGTCGAGTGCTTACCTATTCATTGAAATTTCAGAAATTTCCCGCATCTTTTGTTCTTTAACGCGATGACGTGTGTGTTGAATTCATTAACCTTGCGGAATTAAATATTTATATTATGGAGCAGCGTATGAACGGGGGATTGCCGGTCGTATCAATTGTCGGAAGAAGGAATGTGGGCAAATCAACACTGTTCAACACTCTTGTTAAAAAGAAAATCGCAATCGTAGACAATACGCCGGGTCTCACACGCGATATAATCAACTATCGCATCGAAAGGGACGGAGCATCGTTTATTATTTCGGATACACCCGGGCTTGATCTTCCCGAAAATGAGGAACTGTCAAAACCCATACGGGAAAATGCCTATGCGTATCTTGCTAAGTCCGATCTCATAATTCTTCTTTTTGAAAATCCGCAGGCTCACTCTTTTGATCATGAGCTTCTTGATTTTGTCAGAAAACTTTCGCTTCCTCTGATCATCGCGGTTAACAAAATGGACAGCACTGAAGATTTTTCTAATATGTCGAATTTCTATGAACTCGGCGTCAATGAGCTGATTCCGCTGTCGGCAAAGAACAACACCAATATTGATATTCTTCTCGATGCGATCCTTGAAAGAATTCCCCGCTGTTCTTCAGTCGAGAAGAGTGTCGATGTGCGGATTGCTCTTGTGGGCAAACCCAATTCGGGAAAATCAACGCTCCTCAACGCGTTCCTCGGTTTTGACAGGGCTGTCGTCTCTCCTGTTGCGGGAACAACGAGGGATGCGATAAATGAGAAAGTCGCATTTTGCGGAAAGATAATCGAGCTGATTGACACAGCAGGTTTGAAAAAACGCGCGAAGATGAAAAAAGTCTCCGTTGATTTTTTCTCACTGACCAGAACGGTCCGCTCTATCGAAGATTGCGATGTGGTTATCCATCTTATCGATGCGCTTGCGGGAATAACCGATACTGACAAGAAGATTTTCGACGAAATCATCCGCATCAACCGGCCGGTGATATTTGCGGTGAACAAGTGGGACGCGGTCGAGAAACAGACTAACACCTTTCGCGATTACAAAGAGATGCTGACTAAACAGTTTTTCAGGGCTGCGGATTTTCCGATAATTTCGATATCTGCGAAGGATAAGCTGCGAATCCATAAGCTGGCGCAGGATGCGATTGCCCTTGCGGAGGGATCGAAGAAAAGGATTGAGACCGGTCCTCTCAATCGCGAGCTCGACCGTATCAAGAAATCCTCACGCCTTCAGATTCTCAACAACAACGAATTGAAGATCTATTACGTGACACAGATGAACGAGATCCCGCCCTCATTCAAGTTCTTTGTCAACGATGCGCATCTGTTCAATGTCGGCGCCGAACGTTTTTTTCAGAAGGAGCTGATGCGTATTCTCGACATTGAAGGAATTCCGGTGAAGATTATCGCCGAGGGTAAAAAAAAGAATGTGCCGGGATCAGGGCATGCGAGAAAAGCAAAAGCTTCCGGATCGGCCCCTGCAAGAAGGGCGAAAGCAGCGGAACCGGGTCAAATCAAAAATGCGAAAACGCCGCAAACGGATCATGTCAAAAAGGCGAGATCAGCGGGTTCAGGCCAGGTAAAAAAAGCAAAGTCAAGATTAGCGGGATCCGGTCGTGGGCGTACGGGGAAAACCAGATAGCCCGCGGCATTTTCCGCACATTGTCGCGAGGGCAGGATCTCCGGGTTTGCGAAAATAATCTGCGCCTTCAGTGATTGCGGATGATTACAGGTTTACTTCGATTCGAAAGCGACCCATTCATTGTTCACATAAATCTGAGCCGGTGAGAGTTCGCGTTTATATTCCATATTTGAAATGCCGGCGACGTACCAGCCGGGATAGTACCACGTGATACCCTTCTGATGGGCAAAAGCGATCTCCATGTACATGCTGTAGAAGCCGGGACGACGCTTTGCGATCGCGGGATCGTGGTAGAAGAAACCCGAGTATATGCTGTTGTTTCCCTCGACGCACAAGCCCACAGCGATCAGTTTCTCATTCAGATAGTAGTTCATCTCTATGGTGTTGCTGAATCCGTAGTGCCGCTGGGCCAGCGCTCGCTCGGGGTCGCTTGATTCCGTTTCGTTATGGCGCTCGCGCATATAGCTGACATAGAGTTGAACTTTCTCTGCGCTTATCCCCCCGCCGTCATGTACCACTACACGAAGGTCGCTGTTTTTTTTGACGGTGCGAAGCGCGCTTTTTGACCACCGGAAATTTTTCACATCCACGCGAAAGGGAAGACAGCGGGTGCAGCCGGTGCATTGCTTGAGACGGTAGTAGTTCGCGTAGCACATGTATCCCGCCTCAAGATACTCATCGACATTCTTCATCTCGGAGAGATTGGGGTAGACGCAAAGCTCTGTATCGGTCAGCTCGTCGTCGGCATAGAGGCAGCGGCCGGAGACGCTCATCCGGTAGCAGTTGGGTGAATCCATCGCGGCACGGACAAAAAACGCTTCGGCCTGTTCAAATTTATGCAGGCGGACCAATACAAGCCCCATCTCGTAGAGCAGCATGAAATTATTCGGATCAAGCGCCGAGAGATGTTCATACAGCGCGAAGGCCTCTTCAAAATGTCCGCTTGCGTAACTGGAATGAGCGCGGGCGAATGCTTCAGAAATCTCTTTCATCGTGCGGCTAAACCTCGTGGCGGTCTGAGAGTGAACGGGCTATCGTCGCCAGATCGGCGTATTCGATATCGCCCCCGACGGGAAGTCCGCGCGAGAGACGCATCACCCGTATGGAGTAGCGTTTTACCATCTGGGAGATATACAGAGAGGTGGCATCTCCCTCGATGGTGGGATTTGTCGCGATAATTATTTCGTGTATCTCGTTTTGCGCACAGCGTGCGAACAGCGTATTCATCGCAAGCTCTTCAGGGCCGATTCCGTCGAGGGGGGATATGACGCCGCCCAGAACATGATACAGCCCTCTGAATGCGCCGGAGCGCTCGATGGTGAGAATATCCTTTTTGTGTTCAACTACGCAAAGTATCGATCGGTCGCGCCTCGGATCCGCACAGATAGGGCACACCTCGCCGTCGGAGATGCCGCCGCAGACCGAACAGCTTCTGATATATTTTTTTACATCGAGAATCGCCCTGGCGAGGCGCTCCGCATCGGCATCATCGGAGGCGAGCAGATGAAAAGCCGCGCGTGAGGCGCTTTTGGGCCCGATGCCCGGCAGCCGTGTCAGTTCGCGCACAAGCGTGTCGAGGTAGACAGAGCTTGTCATTACAGCAATCCGTCGAGTCCCGGAATATTCATCCCGCCGGTGAGTTCTCGCATCTTTTCAGACGCAAGGCGCTTGTTTTCACCGACCGCATTGTTGTAGGCCTCCGCGATCGACATTTCGACTTTCGCTTTTGACGCGGCCTTCATAACCGATTCGTCGATCGATACTTCGAGCGCTTCGAATTCTCCGTTGACGGTGACGGAAATCATGCCGTCACGGCTTTTCGCGGATGTTTTCATTTTTTTCAGGGTGGCCTGTAATTTCTTCATCTCTCCCTGAAGCTTCATCAGGTTTCCGAGATCGCCGAGTCCTTTAAGCATTACTGTTGTCTCCTTCTTTTGTCACGATTTCACCGTGAAACATATCCACCACTTTTTTAACCAGCGGCGGGACGTCAATTTCTTCATCAAGAGCCGCCTTAATTTGCTGAGTGGGAAGCGGCGCCTTCTCTTCGGCGCTGTTATCCCGCGCCAGCGGCACGTCCGCTTTATGTTCACGTTTTTGCAAAACTGCCGAAGCCCCGCTGATAACTTCGCTGAGCTGCCCGCTCAGCCACGCGGTATCCTGCCCGTCTATAGCCGGTGTGTCCTCGTCTGGTACGATGATAACCTGCGAGGTGCGGTAAACAAAGGTGCATCTCTCAAGTTTCTTCGAGAGATACTTTTTCACAAGCCCTGTGCGTACAAGAATTTTTTTCCATGTCTCTTCTATGAGGGGGCCGGCATCTGATTTTGTCTCCGGCGGTGAGGGCGGGGGGAAGTATGGTTTCGGTGTTTCTACGGTCTCACCTGATTTTTTTTTTTCAATGCTTTCGGTTGATGAGCTCTCGATCTTCTGCAGCAGTGCGGCGATTGTCGGTGCCCCGTGAAGTGATAGCATATCCAGGAGTGTCATCTCGAGATTGATCGCCTCCGCGTCCGTGTAGCGCAGGTCGTGCGACAGCTTCTGAAGCAGTTCGAAGAATCGTGAGAGCTCTTCGTCGTTGAAGCGTGCGGCACAGCTGCCGATTTCCCGCGCCTCTTCGGGTGAGTAGCCCGCGATCTCAGCGAAGGGCACCTGAAAGAGCGCCAGGCGCATCGCCCGCAGAATATCTTTGAAGGCTTCGGTATAGCGGGATATGTTCGTGCCGGCGTCACTGATGTGCCGGCACTCATTGACGATTGCCGGGGGATTATTTTCGACTATCGCGCTCAATACGCGGATAAAGCTCTGCACGGGAACGATGCCGATCAGTTCAAAAAGATCTTCGCCCTCGGGGAAGGCGAGGACCTGCTCAAGCAGAGACTGAGCGTCGCGCATGGACCCGCCCGCGATACGGGCGATGGCGTAGAGCTCATGCTCGGCCAGCGTGCGCTCATCCTTCTCGATTATGTGTTTGAGCTGACCGACGATACCGTCTGTTGAGATTCTGCGGAAGCGGTACTTCTGGCAGCGCGAAAGAATCGTTTCGGGGATCTTGTGCTCTTCTGTCGTCGCGAGAATGAATACCGCGTGCGCCGGCGGCTCTTCAAGTGTTTTCAGCAGCGCGTTGAAGGCGCTGCCCGAGAGCATGTGCACCTCATCTATCACATAGATCTTGTACTTTGATTTTACCGGCGCGAAGTTGACCTTTTCGCACAACTCGCGGATGTTATCGACGCCGTTATTGGACGCACCGTCGATTTCGATTACGTCGAAGGATGTTCCGTCGGTAATCTCGCGGCAGTTCTCGCACACCCCGCACGGCTCGGGTGTCGGGCCGTTGACGCAGTTGAGTGACTTCGCAAGAACCCGCGCGGTAGTGGTCTTGCCGACCCCGCGGGGGCCGGAAAAGATATAGGCGTGAGGTATCCTCCCGCTTTTGATGCTGTTCTGCAGGGTGCGGGATACGTGATCCTGGTGGACAATCTCACTGTACGTCTGTGGGCGCCAGCGACGGGCGATTACCTGATATGCCATAATTGTTTTATGCGGAGAAAGAGGGATTCGAACCCTCGATAGCTTTCGCTATACACGCGTTCCAGGCGTGCTCCTTAAACCTCTCGGACATCTCTCCATGAGTGATGAATAAACTCTGATGCGGGGGTCATTTTTGTCAAGCAGCTATTGGGTGCGCGAGAGGAGTGTAGTGCGCAATAGTGAGGTTTGATCCATTCAGTCGGGAAGTTCACATTTTTTGCGGGCGCGATGCGCGGGAAAATTGTATTGCGAAATAGACGCACCCGGTGAGTATGCCCCGCATTATAAGTGAGACAAATAGTGAGGAGTTATGGGACGGCCTGCCTGGATGGTGCTTGCACTGCTGTTTATTGAGAATCTGCTGTCGTTTTCATCGCGCTCGTCCATCAATCTGTTTCCGACGCATCTGGCCAGGCTCGGCGCCTCGCAGGCATATATCGGGTTTTTCATGAACATCCCCTCGATCATGCTGATAGTATTCGTCTTTCTTTTCACCAAACGCGCCGACAGGGCCGACAAGCGAGTGCTGCTCGCTCTGGGCTTCGCAATTCAGGTTGCCGGTTTTATTCTGATGGCGCTTTTCCCCGGTAATCTTGTTTCACTCATCTTTATTCAGATAGTCGCCTCGGCCGCATATGCGATCGGATTCACCACGCTTCCCAATCTCGTTTTTGAAATCCTTCCCCGTGAAAAGCGCGCGAGCGGAATCGCCCTCTTCGGTATCTCGGGCGTGCTCTCGAATCCCCTGGGCGCCTTTATCGGCGAACAGATCATCGCGCATTCGGATGCGGCATATCTTCCCTGCGCCGGCGCGGCATTCAGCCTCGCAGCGCTTCTTGTCACTCCGCTGATTCTGAAAAAAGATCAGGGGGGACATGAGATTGTGCATTTCAGGCCGCTCCTGCGGCGTCATACGGTTTCCGCGCTTATCCTTCCCGCCGTCGCGCTCGGCGGCGCCTGGAGCACTCTGGCGACCTTCATCCCCAATTTCTCCGCATCGCGCCTGGGGGTTGCGAATCTTTCGCTGTATTTCACGACACACGCGATCGTCGCCATACTGCTGCGCCTCTTTTTCTCCCGTCAGTTCGATACGGCATCGAAGCGGCATCTGCTCGCCTTCGCGTTCGCCTCGGTCTCGATGGCGATGGTGAATGTCTTTTTTCTGGGGGCAATGTGGCAGCTGGCGCTGACGGGGCTTCTCTACGGAACCGGCCACTCGATTCTCTATCCGGTGCTGTCGATGCTCTTCGTCAACAGCGGTTCCAACCGCGAGAACTATACGCTGAACAATCTCTTTACCGCCTTCTATACCTGCGGCAGCGTCTTCGTCCCGACTCTGCTCGGCTTTCTCGGCGATGCGGCGGGGAGCGCTTCAATTTTTACCGTGATGGGCGTTGTTACGCTCTTTTCCGCGGGATACTCTTTCGTGAAGGTGAAGGAATAAACGCGGGATTTACGAAGGCTCGGCGGTGAGATCACCAATTAGAGCGGTTGCGAATTGTTAAGAACACTCTTGTTGAAATTGTGTTTGTTTATCATCCTTTTATAACATATAAACGGTTTAATCATTTCACAAACCGCTATAAGTAAAGAATATGAAGGGGGAAGCCGTTACTTTAAAATTGTGAAAGGCCGCCCCTGCACCAGGGGCGATAAGCGCCTTCATATCATTTTGACTCTTCCCGTGTGAGCCATGTCGACTGTTACTGTGACCTCATTGAAGCGGATCTCATAGACGATCAGTTTTTTACCGGCAAACTCGATTGTCTGATCGTATCCCTCTATTCTTCTGCAGAACTCCTCTTTCAGATCGAAAATTGTCAGCGCGCTTTTACTCACCGCCGCATCGGCGCAGCGGATGTGCGCGTTTCCGCTTTTCGGGACGGTGGTGAAGGCGACCCGTCCGTTGCGGGCGAACTCTTTGGTCTTCGGGTTGTTTTTGAACGAGGCGAAGTAGAGGATGCCCGGTTTCTCGTGATCGGGGCAGAAATTTACGATGCGCACGTTCGGTTTCTCCTCAACCGAGGTGGCGAGCGCCAGTTCGGTCTGTTCCTGCATGATGCGTGAGAGTTCTTCTCGGTAATTCATAATCAAATCTTCCAGTTTTTATTTTTCATCCTTCGCGGACTCATATTCCCCATTTTACGGGAGCAGACTTGTCCTTTACGGTGAATCGATAAACTGCAGCAATTCACGTTTGATAAAAGTTTTCATACTTATGGTCACCTCAACAAATCACCATTTTTATTCTCAAACGAATGAAAATGCTGATTTTTCAATGCTTTGTGACCACAAGGGAGCATCAAAAGTTTATTTTCGTGGTTCCCTTAATTATTCTCATTGAAAAACCCACAAACTGAATAATCATAAATAATGAGGATCTTGTTCAATCGCGACTTGCTGTAATTGCTGCAAGTATAGCAAACAAACCTTGACATCTATATGTCAGGGTTCAAAATACGGCAATGAAAATCGACCGTCTTATATCGATCATAATGGTGCTGCTCGACAAAAAGCGCATCAGCGCGCCGGCGCTCGCGAAAATGTTCGAGGTGAGCGTTCGTACCATCTATCGTGACATCGACTCGCTCAACCGCGCGGGTATTCCTGTCACCGCCTGGCCCGGGGTAAGCGGCGGCATCGGCATCATGGAGAACTTCAAACTCGACAGAAAGCTTATGACCCCATCTGACCTCGCGATGCTTCTATCGGGGCTGTCAAGCATCTCATCCGCGTTTCCCGCCCATCAGATTGCGAAGACGCTCGCGAAGGTGAAAGGTCTTCTTCCTGAAAATGAGATGAAACAGATTGAACTTGAAGCGGAGAGGATCTCTGTCGACCTTTCAACATGGGCGGGGGGGAAGGCGGCCGCTCCCGCACTCGAGAAAATAAAATCCGCCATGCGGGAATCGCGGCTCGTCGAATTTACCTACTACGGTAAGGAGGGCAGAAAGAGCCGCCGCAGGGTCGAGCCCTACCGTCTGGTGCTTAAGGAATCCTCCTGGTATCTTCAGGGGTGGTGTACGGCAAGGCGTGATTTTCGTGTTTTCAGGCTTTCGCGCATGGCCGGCATCGAGGTGACCCCGTCCGCTTTTAATATGCGCGAGTTCCGCCCGATGGCAATGGATGGATCAGATTTCATCGGCGGGAGGATCATTACGATTACGCTGCTTGTCGATCTTTCGCTTCGCGAACGGATCGCCGAACGCTGCCCTGAAGGGAATATACATCCGCAGGGGAAGAACAGGATGCTGGTCGATTTTCCCTTTGCGGAGGACGAGATGGGATATGAGCTGCTGCTCAGCTTCGGCGACCGCTGCGAATGCCTCGCCCCGGAGCATGTGCGCAGAGCTCTTGCCGAGCGGATTCGGAGGATGCAGCGCATCTACGGGAGTATCTGAATGAAGGAGCGGCCGTGCATTGTGTCGAGCAGCTTGCTGCCAGCGAGTGGGCATTTTCCGCTGAAATTAAATATTTGACTTATTGTCTCCCGAGAGGGGAAAGGATACTGAATTTGAAAAAATGACTGTAATACGACAAAATTTTCTCAGTCTATCGTAACGCAAAATGGATGATTTATGAAAGACAATGTTAAGAAACTTAAGCTTTTCGGGTTTATCACCTTCCTCCTGTTATCGTTGTGTTTGTGGCATATTTCGCTTATGCAGATCATGCCCGGAACGAAATACGCTGAAGTGCTCAGGGGGATGATAGTTCTGGCCGACTTTTACCTGGCAATATCGCTTCTATATGTTCTCGCCTTGTTCGGAATATTCCGGCATTTATCCGGGGGGATCATCGGGCGGATTGTTTTCATTTTACTGCTCGTTGTTACCGTGCTTCTCTGGGCGGTTCGTGTAACCGACTGGGGTGCCGTCTATTTCAGCGGCAAGCGTGTGGACAGCATCTTCTGGTATCACGCATTCTATGTCGACGGAACTTCATTCATTTTTACGCGCATTGCGGCCATTGTCTTCTCGACAGTTATTGTCTGGATGGTAATTTATGCAAAATTAATCGCTGCCTTCATAAAGGGGATACCGGGATACGAAAAAGATTTTGCCGACAATACGAAAGCGAATTTATTAGCCCTGGCCGTCCTTTTCGTATTCATCAATCTTCCGCTGCCCTTTACGCGCGCGCTTACCGACGACAAAGACAAGCGCCAGTATGTCGAGTTGCCCGAAGTGCACGTGATCGGGTCATTTATCGACTATGCGACACGGCCGGACAAGTTTGATTCTTTTGTTCTTGACACTGCCGTCGTCGATAAACTGAAAAAAACCGGGGTTCAGATTAATCCTGATAATGACTTCCCCATGATGAAGCCGAGCATCTATCTCGACCCTGAAAGCCGCGACTCGGATAAACCCGTTCTGCCCGCGAATACCAATGTGATCATCGTTTTTCTCGAATCGTTCAACGGGGTCTTTCTCAAAGAAGATCTGCACGGGTATACGGGGCTGACCCCGAATCTTCATGAGGTGCAGGCACAGTCACTTTCATTTACAAAAATGTACAGCGCGGCATACCCCACCGAGCGCGGCATGATCGCGATACTCGGTTCGAGCCTTTATAACCTCGACCGCATTCGCGGGACCTACGACAAACTCAAGCCGCCGATTCCGTGCAAGTTTCTTCTGCTCTCAGATGTGCTCAAAACACTCGGTTATACAAATGTACACATTAAGGGGGGAAGCGGTCTTTTCGGCGGACTCAAGAACAGCTTTGAAAAGAAACAGAGTTACGACAAATTCTACGCGTGGGAGAGCGTCGAGCTGCAGATGTACATAAAGGGGCACCGCAAGAAGGGGTGGGGGATCCGTGATGACGATGTCTTCGATTTTACCTCATCCATGCTCAGGGATAATAAGATTCAGCAGCCCTTTCTTCTGACGGTCAACTCTCTTGATATGCATCCTCCGTATGACCCGACTCATACGCATCCCAACGCCAAAGGAAGCACGCTGCTTAATACCATCTACAGCAGCGATACCGGATTCGGTGTCTTCTGGAAATATTTTAAAGATTCACCCTACAGAGACAATACGGTTCTTATCGTGACCACCGATCACCCGATGGGCGTCGGCTCGGGACTGAAACAGTTTTTCGAGCAGATCGGGTACGATGCGACTTCACCGTGTGATGTTGTTCCCTTCTTTGTTCTTCTTCCCGGCGACAACCCCTGGAACGGAAAGATGATCGACACGGTCTGCTCGAATCTCGACGTGACGCCGACTCTGCTGGATATGATGAACGTCGATGTGAAAAATCCCTTTCTGGGACTCTCGGTTTTTTCAGAACGGGCGCAGTATCCGCTTGCCATAACAAATTTTTATACTGTCAATTATCCGCCGGTGCAGAGTCTTCTGTCGCCTGAGCAGAAGGCGAAAATTGATTCGATAGGCTGGACTGAGGAGGATCAGAGCGCCTTCAACAATTATACGAAGAAGGTCGTGCTCAACCGCATTCTCTATCCCGAGAAGGATGACGCCGGTACTGTCGTGGTAAAGAAGGGAGATATCGGCGGCGATTGATTTTCTTTTTACGAGGTAACCGGCAATGATAAACCCCGGTCAGTTCATTGATTGCACCGTGTTTATGGGTGCAATCATCCGCATTACCGGACTTTTTGTTCTCACGATGGGTATTCAGATGACCATAAACGGAGTGCACGATGCGATGCCGTATTTCCTGCGGGGCCTGCCGGCGGTCACCATATTTGTAAAGTCTCAGCCTCGTATCTTTGCCGCTTAGAGCGGTTTACAAATTGTGTAGAACACCCTTCTTATAAATTTGTTTGTTTCTCACTCTTTTACTGCATATAAACAGTTTAATCATTTCACAAACCGCTATAATTGTCACAGATTTTATTTTTCATTTATTCTTTCTTTGCACGATCTTCATGCTGTCGCGTTATTGTAACCGGATAAAACCGGCCGGAATTCTTCTGTGAGCTGATAATCCGGAGCAATATGTCCTCCAAAACTCTCAAAGCAGTCAAACAACATAGACTATCAAGCGCGGTGCTTCTGCTCCTCATAATTGCAGCTGCCGCTGCCGTCAAATTCTCTCTGTGTCTTCGCCAGAACGGGATAGAAGTTTTTGACGACGAGTATATCTACAAGACTTTCGCCCGGCTGCTGCACGGGGGAACAGTGTATGCGAGCGGACAGTATCCGCCGCTGTATCCGTTGGTGCTGTCACCGGCGTTTTTCTTCGGGGCACAGTTTTACCACTGGATGCACTTCATAAATGTCATTTTGCACTCGCTTGCGGCCCTTGTTTTGTACCGGACCGCACGGCTCTTTCTGCCGCGGCGAATATCGCTGATTCTGGTATTCATATTTGTGTTTTCACCCTTCTGTCTTTATAATGTGAGGCTGATCAGGGCTGAAAATCTCTATCCTCTGCTGTGCCTGGCAGCCTCGTGGATATTTCTTAAACCGTCATCCGGACGCGGTATATTTCCGGACAGCCTTTTTATCGGTGCCGTTTTGGGGGCAATGTGGCTGACCCGCCATTCAACGGTTTTTCTGATCTCGGGCTTTCTATTTCTCTGGCCAATAAGGTTGTATTTAAATGATAAAAAAATTACGCTTACAAATCATATAATATCTCTGTCGGTAATTACTGCTGCCGTTATTGCCGTCTATGCGCCATGGGCGGCCGCAGCGGCGCTCAAGGGCGTGTCACCTTTGACCGCCATGGGATTTCATATCAGCGTGAGAGACAGCCTTCCCGGGGGATTCAGCGTTAAGCTGTTTTTACTCTGGAGCGGTATTTATTCCGCATATCTGATCCTGATCACCGGCCCGGTTCTTCTTGCGTTTTTCCAGGCGCCCTTTTTTTTCAGGGGGAAGTTTAAGGATGAGCGGCTTCAGCTGCTGATTCTTTACTGCGCAATGTTCACCATCGGTTTACTCGTTCCCGCCGCACGACATTCATCTTTACAGCTGTATAATAGCGACGGTATCAATAAAATAATCGGAAGATATGTTTCGTACGCGCTTCCGCTGTTATTGATCTGTTTCATGACAATTCTCCTGAAAATAAGGCAGATGCGAATACGTATCAATGCGGTATATACAGGCCTCTCTCTGGCAGCGGCGGCGGCAATTTATACGGTGTCCTGGTTGTTTCTTGTTAAATGCGTCATAATCCCCATTGACGCCCCGGTTGCCTATCGTGGAAATAACGCGACTGATATTCTCTCCTACTTTCAGAGTAACAATCCGCTGGTTCTTTTGACCTTCGCTGCCATGCTGTTGACGGCCGTTTATCTCTTTGCTGATACCAAATTAAATTTACCTGACTCAACGGGAAGGGCCTCAACCCTGCGCAAGGCCTTTTTTCCAGGTATTATTACCGCTGCGGTTCTATTCTATTTCAGCACAACCCTTTATCAGATTCCCGATCTGCTTGCGAGAGGTGCTTTCGCGAGTCCGGCCAACATCAGCGGCAAACTCAGGAGCGTTTTACCCTTTGATGGCAGGTCGGGATGGATTCTGTATTACGATAAAAGAAAATTCACCGGCGAGATGATGGGTAAAATCATCTACAATCTCAAATTCTTTGATCATCGTGTTGAAAGAAAAACTCTAGATTATCCCTTCAGCACGGACGGAAAGTGCGTGATCATAAGTGATGAAGTAAAAGAGGGGATGGCGGGATATTTCAGAGTTGCAAAAAAGAACTATTATATCTACACCTATCCCGGCAACGGAGATGAGTAAGCGGTGCCCAGCCTTTTTTTCAACCTGCTGTACGATGACTCTGTGTACATGGGGCTTCTTATGAATGAACTGATTCGACACTTGCTTGTAAATTCGAATCTTCCGGGTACGAGGGGCAATCTCGAGCTTTTATACTCGTTCCTTCCCCCCGCCGTTTTCAACTTTTCTTAAGTGAGGAAAAATGATCGTCAGGCCTCTTGCGATGTGCGAGCGCGATCTTGCCGGGCTCACAAAACTGATGAATCAGTGGGATGACCTGCCCGGCGATATCCCCCCTGCTTATATTGCGGACAAAGTGAAGCGCATTTCTGAAACAAATTTGTGCACTGCAATTCTTCTGGCTGAAGAGGGTGATGAAATTATCGCTTACGCCTATCTCACCGAAGTCATCTTTATCGGACTGACACCGCTCATTGAACTTCAGTCAATACTTGTCGATGCGGCTTATCGCCGCCGCGGGGCGGCAACTCTTCTCATGATTGAGAGTGAAAAGTGGGCGAAGCGGCAGGGATTTGAGAAAATCATGCTCAGTTCGCGCACACACCTGCATAATGCACATGCGCTGTATGAACGTATGGGGTACACACTCGCCAAGCAGTCATTCTTTTTTACGAAAAAAATTTAGCACTCCCGGCTTTGCGGGTTCCCCGCTATCGGGAAGTCAATCCGGTGCGCAAAACCCTTCGCTGTGTGCACCTCCCGTCTGCCCGCCCCGAATATCATGGGCGGCTTCAATAATGATTTTCCAGGATGATGATAATTTGTTTGCAATCAGAAGAGGCGTCGTTGTAGAGTGCGCCGGTGTATGCAGCGCAGTGCCCCGGCCGGTAAATATGCTGCGGGGATCACGTACTCCGTATCCCCGCATTTTCAGGAGCAGTATAATGAAAAAATTAGTAAAAGCGCTTGTTGCGGTCTTCTCAATAGTTTTTTTTGTGCAGCTAGCCGCCCAGAATGCTGATGAGACGATTCAGAAAGATTATGAGAAGCTGATCTCACAGAAAAAGTATCTTGATGCGTTTAACATGCTCGATAAGAAGGATCCGAAAAATGAGAATGAGCAGATCTGTTTACTGAAAACGGATCTGTGTGTGAATTATTTTGCCAGGAGCTTCGATCACCGGCTCTTCGCGCTGGTGAACCTTCCCGCGGACAAATCGCTCGATGATATCAGATCGGATGAAGCGACGCTGCCAACGATCAATTTTTCACCCGAGGAGACCCTTCTCAAGCTGATAGAGAAAAACAGTGCGAACGGCAAAGTTCACCTGGCTCTCGGTGATTTTTACTACGAGAAGCTTCTTAATTTTCAGCAGTCGTTTGATCAGACACAGCAGGATGCCCTGCGTACGGCATCGGTCAAGCATCTGACAATTGCACATGAGAACAAGGTCAGCAGCTGGAAAAGTTATTCCGTACTCGGATACTTTGCTCTTGAGCAGGGAAACTACGGTCAGGCCTTTGACCTGCTGCAGAAATCCATTGAACTGAACGGCGCGCAGGGGATCAATCACTATAATTTTGCATATTGCTGCGCGATGCTTGAAAAATACGATCTTGCGATGACACATGCAGATATCGCCCGTAATAATTATCCCTATCTTCCCCTTAAGAAAGACGCCGCCTATCTTGCACTGAAGATGTCATTTGTCCTGAAAAAAAAGGATGAGAGTATGCGCCTGGCCAAAGCCTATTTCGCCCTTGAGCCGGATAATACGAAAATAATGCGCAATATCGTTCAGGACTATTATGTCTCAGGTTACCCCGAGGATATTCCCGTACTGTTCGATGCGCTGCAAAAAGAGTATTCCTCGAATCGTATGGCTCTGGCGAACACCTATCTCTACCGTGCGCTGTATCTGAACCAGATTAAGGAAAAAAAGAAAGCCAGGGCCGACCTTGCCCGCGCAAAAGAGATTTTCTCAACAAAGTACAAACCTGAGGATGAGATAATGCTTTTTATCGCCCAGACCGAAACCGAATTGGCGGATAAGTAGGATGGGTCTGCCTTCGGAGAATCGCTGGAGAATCCTCGCGGTTGTGATCCTCGGTCCTTTTATGGGAACGCTTGACGCGAGCATCGTTAACGTGGCTCTGCCGGTTATTGCGCAGCGGCTGGGAAGCGATCTCGGCCGCATTCAATGGGTGGTGACCAGCTACCTGATCGTGATCTCATCACTAATTCTGATCTTCGGCAAGCTCTCTGATAAAATCGGAAAGTCCCGCGTATTTGCCTGCGGCTTTTTCGTCTTCGGGGTCGGTTCTCTTTTTTGTGCGCTCTCGACAACGCTGGTGTTTCTAGTGATCGCGCGTGTTGTGCAGGCCGCGGGAGCGGCGATGTTCATGTCCTCAAATCAGGGAATCGTCGCGGATGTTTTTCCTCCGGGTGAGCGGGGCAGGGCGCTCGGCCTTGTCGGCAGCGCAGTTGCGGTTGGTACGATGAGCGGTCCGCCGCTGGGGGGCTTTCTCGCGCATTTTTTTGAGTGGCAGTCAATTTTTATTATAAATATTCCGATTGCGATGTTCTCTTTTGCCGCAGCTCTTCTCGTTCTGCCCAAAGATGCGCGGGGGGATCACAGTGCGGGTCCTGAAAGTAAAATGGATATTGCCGGGGGCATCCTTCTTGTGCTTGCGGTGAGCCTGGTTTTCTGGACGCTTCTTTCGCTGCACGAGCAGTCGATCAACCGCGTGATACTGGCACTCAGTGCACTTGCGGGAGCCCTCTTTCTGTCGCTGCTTGTTTTTACAGAGATGAGCGTTTCTTCACCGCTCATTGCGGTGGAGCTTTTTAGGATCCCTCTTTTTGCGGTGAGTCTTCTGAGCTCATTCATCAGTTTTCTGATACTATTCGCGCTGACAATTATTCATCCCTTTTATCTTCAGAATGTCATGCATCTTTCCCCCGCGCAGACGGGACTTATGATGCTTGCGTTCCCCATAACCGCGTTGATCGCTGCGCCGCTCAGCGGCTATGTTTCGGATAAAATCGGGGCGGGCGTGGTGACGGTTGCCGGGCTTGCGGTGCTTCTTTGCGGGGTACTGCTTTTTACTCTGTTTAACGCCGAATCATCTCTCGGCTATATCTTTATTGCCGCACTCGTTGCCGGTACCGGCCAGGGTATTTTTCAGTCGCCCAACACCTCGATACTCATGTCGCTCGCGCCGCGTGACAAACTGGGCATAACCGGAAGTATCAACGCCTTCGCGCGGAACATGGGTATGGTAAGCGGAATAGCGTTCGGTGTCACGCTGCTCTATTTCTGCATGGGGCCTGCGGCAGCGGCGGAAGGAAAACAGCATTTTTTCAGCGGAGAGATTTTTGTGCGTGCGATGCGGACGGTTTACTGGTGCGCATCCTTCATGTGCATGGTCGCAATCGCTCTGACAATCGGCAGGGCGGGGAAAACCGCGCAAATCAATGACATACCCTGAGTGCAATCGGGCTTATCCGGCCCGTTTTGAAACCGCACTTTACTCGCCCGATTTTTTTCGCGTCCTCTTCAAAATTTTGTAGAGTGGACAATATCCGCTCAGGCCTGTAAAGAAAAGAACCAGTGCAATTATACCCAGGACAGCCGCTGAAAAACCCGTAATTTTATCGCCGAGATAGAGAACACCGATGGTGAGCGCCAAAATGATACGGAAAACTCTCTCCGGGGCGGATATGTTCTTTTTCATCTAGTAGCACCTTCTTTCTAATCAATTCAGTACAAAGCGCTTTCAGTAGAACCAGCAGAGAGGCTTCTGTCAAAACAATTTTACTCGGAGGCTGCTTCCCTGACAAGAGTCGTGGTCACGACCGACGCCCAGGGAGGCCCTTTTTTTACCTCTGATTTAACGAGAATGCCGTCATCACGGTACCAGAGTGTCGCTCTCCAGAAGGCGGATTTCGGGCCCGGAAGCTGCCAGGTTACCCGTGTGACATGAATATCGTGATCGGCCAGTGTGATTGTTTCCTTTCCCTCTTTTTTGAGCAGACAGCGGGCGAGTTTGGCGGATGCGGAGGGCTTTCTTGAAGCAAAAAGGCGATGGTGGGGCAGCTCTATTTCCACCTCATTCTGCGATGAAGTGATGAAATCACGCATCAAATATAAATCATGTATCCAGTCGCCGCAGTATTGCGGTGATATCTCCTGTGAGTATTCTTCAACTTTGCTGGGAACACGCAGTCGGTCTTCGCAAATCACACGCCGGCGGATCCCGTTACCGGACGACGACTCCTCAAAGTGGAGTGACACATTTTGCGCGAACAGCGCCGAGACCAGCAGAACAGAGGAGACGGGCAGAATAACACTTCTTTTCATGGTACCCTCTCCCTTCGTGAATTTGCGGGGCGGCTTCAACGTGCCCGGTTTCGGATGGTATCAGAATAGAAACAATCGCGGAGGTGATTGCTGTTACAAAAAAATTTTAAGAATTGACATAGTTCCAAAAAAAATGGTTTTCATATCAAAATACTATTCAGCACCTTCTCCCTTAATTACCTGAAAACCTGAGGATATTTTTGATGAAGAAAATGATCAGCTTATTGCTCTTTATTCTGATAACCCCGTGCCTTCTGGTATCGCAGCAGATTACCGAAGCACCGAAGCCGGCAGATGCGCCACCTTCCTCTTCAGCGCAAAGTCAGCCTGCAGCGGGTCCTTCTGTCGGGGCGGGGGGGAAGTCTGCAGGATTCACCCCGTTTCCCATCATTGCCTACTCGGGAGCAACCAGCCTTATGCTCGGCGCAATTCTCTTTGTCAATTTTGTCGATATGCAAAATGAGAATGCTGAGACCGACAGAGTACAGCTGATGGGCATCTACACCCTTAATCACCAGATTATCACCAATGGCGGTATCGAAAAATATTTTTATGATGATAGGATTCAATATAAGGGTTTTGCGGGTTTCATCAGGTTCCCCACAGATTTTTACGGTGTCGGTTCGGCCAACTCGCAACAAAAGCGGGAGGAGTACAGCTCTGATTCCGTTCCGGTGAGCCAGTCTCTTCTTTTCAGGCTGACGGAAAGAGGCACTTCTAAAATTTGGATAGGACCCAGCTATTACTTCAAATATGTGAATTATCACGATATTGAGCAGGGCGGGCTTCTTGATAACGGGGCGGTATCCGGCATCGACGGCACGAGAGTATCGGCGCCGGGTGTGAAATTTCTTTATGACGCCCGCGACAACACGCTGTGGACGACCTCAGGCAATTGCTTCGAGGCTGAGATGCGATTCAACACCAGGGCCGCGGGGGCGACACAGAATTCAGCCTCGGTTAAAACCGATTACCGTCACTTCTGGGATCTCGCCGCAATGCTTGCTTCGCTTGAACAACGTTCATATGTAATCGGCCTGCACGCTTACTATTCGGCGCAGGGCGGCGATGTTCCCCTGACGCTCATGAACGAGATGGGAGGAGGCGGCAGTGAAACGATTTTGCGGGGCTATGACGAGCGTTATCTTGATAAATGTAAATATGCGCTCGAGGGTGAATTGCGATATCCGATATGGAATGATTTTGCCGGAACGGTTTTCGGAGGCTTCGGCAATGTCGCCGGTGACCCCGCAGGATTTGTCTTAAGACAAACTCACTATGCCGCGGGTATAGGTATCCGGTATGCGATCATCAATACTGAAGATAAAATGAATCTGCGTTTCGATATCGCTTTTAACCGTGAGGGGAGTGTCGAGACAGTATTCAATGTAATGGAAGCATTCTGATTTTGCATCAAAAGGTGAACATCGCAATTTATCGTTCACCTTTTGATGACCGGTATTATATATCGGCGATTTCGAATTGTTTTTCCAGTTTTTCATAATAATTGATGTTCTGGCGGACATAATCTCTTTTCTCGGAGTAGTTACCGTGAAAGAAGCACCTTTTGAAGCCGTAGACTATCATATTCTTCAGCTGCTTTGACGATATCTCAAAATTGTTGCAGGCAAGTGTTATCTCATTAGTGACACTCGTATTTGAGACGAGTCTGTTGTCGGTGCAGAGTGTAACTGAAAGATTGTGATCGAGCATCTGTCTGAGCGGATGTTTTGCCACCCCGGTGATCTCGGGAACCGTCTGAAGATTGCTTGTCAGGCAGACCTCAAGTGTTATCCTTTTTTCAGCGATGTAGTTTGCGAGACTCTCGATATAGGCGTCCTTATCGGTAATATCGGGATCAACGATGCGCTCTTTGCTGAATAGAAAAAGGCCGTGCCCTATGCGGTCTGCATGGCATTTCGTTATCGCCTGAAAAATTGACTCGGGGCCGAAGGCCTCGCCCGCGTGTACCGTCTTCATCATGAAGTGTGTGTGAATGTATTCGTATGAGTCCCGGTGGTTGTCTGCGGGATAGCCGTATTCGGCTCCCGCGATGTCGAAGGCGACGACCTGGGCGTCGGTGGTATCGCGCAGATAGACCGCCGCCTGAGCGAGCTCAAGCGACAGAAGGCGGATGATATCCAATCGCGGAGAAAATTCGTGCAGCTCGAAGAATTTTCTGTAGTATGCCGAAAAATCTGCGGTGCAGAAACGCATGGCGCACAGTATTATGCCGAAGTCAAAGGGCGGCTCATCGGGGGGAAGTTTTGCATTGATTTCGCGTTTCGCGCGTTTGAGCCCGCCGTCAACGGCGAGCACCACATCCCTGAGTGTCTGCCGGTCGTTTATATGAAGCTGCGGTGCGAAACGCACTTCGATATAGCGCACCCCTTCGGCGAAGTTGTCGAGGGCAAGCTCGTATGCGACGCGCTCCAGCGACTCTTTTGTCTGCATCACCGAGCAGGTCAGACCGAAGCCCTGCAGATACTCTTCAAGTGAAGAATATTTTTCCTTAAAGACAATCTCGCGCAGCCCCTCCTCTGTAAACGAGGGAAGTTTGCATCCGTTCTGTTTCGCCAGGTCGATGAGTGTCGGAATGCGCAGCGACCCGTCCAGATGCAGATGAAGGTCTGTCTTGGGAATTGCCTTTAAGAATTCTACAGGGTAACGGGACATCTTATCCTCTCTCTATCTCAGCGACACGTGCATGTATATGATCCCAGCGATCTTCATCGAATGTGCACGCGCCGACGCATTCCACCGCGTTCGCTCCCATAAGAGAGGCAATTTCGCCGCACTTTTCAAGTGAAAGTTCTCTTACAAAGCCGTAGAGAAATCCCGAAGCCCACAGATCTCCGGCCCCGGTGGTGTCTTTGACGTTTTTTACCGCAAGGGGTTCCGCTTTCACGGTATGCACCCGGTCTGTCAGAAGCGCGCCATCCTTGCCTAGTTTCACCGCGGCGATTCTGCAGTGTGCGGAGAGCTTGTCCAGTGCCTTGCGGCTGTCACGCTCTCCGGTAAAGGCAAAGGCTTCGTCTTCGTTTGCGATAACGATATCGACATAATTATCGAGTATCGCGGGCAGAATTTTTATGCAGTCGTTGACCACTTCAAATGAGCCGAGGTCAAGACTGACGGTGCATCCCGACTCTTTGATCTTCTTCAGAGCGCTTTCGAGAAGGTTCGGCTTGAACAGAAGATACCCTTCGATATGGACGTGGGATGCGCCCGCGAAGTCGTCGCTTGTGATATCGGCGGGCTCAAGATCGGAGGCGGCGGCGAGATTGGTGCGCATGGTGCGCTGGCCGTCGGGAGTAATCAGACTGAGGCAGCGGGCGCTTGATTTATGGGGGTTGAATTTGAATCGGGAACAATCCCCACCCTGTTTTGTATAGCTTATCTGGTAAAATTGCGCGTTGTCGTCATTGCCGAGTTTGCCGACGAATGCGGTGCGCAGTCCCAGACGCGTTGCGGCGAAGGTGGTATTGGCCGCAGCGCCGCCGGGGGCGATGACAATATTGTCGCTGTCGATGTGTGCGAGAATGGAGTCCATCTCCGCGTCATCGACGAGTACCATCCCCCCTTTGTCGCCTCTTACATTTTTAAGAAAATCATCTTTAACTGCGGCAAGAAGGTCAACGATAGGTGAGCCAACGCCGATAAGATCCAGTGCCATTAGGTTTCCGCCTTACGCTTCTGCTGTTATATTTGCCAGAGAGGCGACGAGCTTCTCCCGCATGGTGTTCATCTCTTCGAGCTTCTGCCGCTCTTTGGCGACGATGTCGGCCGGCGCGTTGTCAGCGAACTGTGCGTTTGACAGCTTGCCGTTTACGCGCGCCAGATCTGCGTCGAGACGGGCAAGCTCTTTCTCAAGACGGGCGCGCTCTTTATCAAAGTCGATGAGACCGGAGAGTGGAAGATATATCTCGGTCTCTTCGCCGATGATGGCGTAGGCGTCGCTCTTCTTCGGAGTGTAATCCGCGTCGATAATCACGGACTCGGCGCGGGCGAGCGATTTGATGTGCACCATGTCGCGCTCGGCGACCTTGCGCGCACGCGCGTCTTTCGTGCGGATGACCACGATCGCCTTTCTGTCCGGCGGTACATTCATCTCGCCGCGAATATTGCGGATGCGGTAAATGATTTCTTTAAAAAGTTCTGTATCCCGCTCGTCCTCTTCAAAAATGAGCGATTCGTTTACCTGCGGCCACTCGGCGGTGATGATCATGCCCGCTTCGGGCTGCACTGTCTGCCAGATCTCTTCGGTAATGAAGGGCATGAAGGGATGAAGCAGCTTAAGCGAATTCTTGAGCACGAAGAACAGCACCTGCCGTGCGCTCTCGGCGGAAACATCATTTTCTTTTGCATACAGCCGGGGTTTTGTCAGCTCGAGATACCAGTCGCAGAACTCATGCCAGTAGAATTCGTAGATCGCATTCGCCGCATCGTTAAATTTGTATTCCTGAAGGGCCTTCTCTATTTTCGCGATCGTGCGGTTGAGCGAGGTGAGAATCCACTTGTCAAAGGCTTCCAGCGCGGGGATGTCGATCGCGTGTTCTTTGAAATCGTCACCGAGATTCATGAGTATGTATTTGGTCGCGTTCCAGATCTTATTGGTGAAGGAGCGGTATCCCTCGATGCGTTTCTCGGACATCATGACGTCGCGTCCCTGTGCCGCAAAGACTGCAAGGGTGAAGCGGAAGGCGTCAGTTCCGAATTTATCCATCATGACGAGGGGGTCGATGACATTGCCCTTTGACTTTGACATCTTCTGTCCGTGCTCGTCGCGGACCAGTGCATGTATGTAGACGTCGCGGAAGGGGACTTTTTTCATGAACTTCATGCCCATCATGATCATGCGGGCGACCCAGAAGAAGATGATATCGAAGCCGGTTACAAGAACGCTGGTCGGATAGTACTTGTCAAGCTCGGCCGTGTTGTCGGGCCAGCCCATGGTAGAGAAGGGCCACAGTCCCGATGAGAACCAGGTGTCCAGGACATCCTCGTCCTGCTTGATATTTTTTGATCCGCACTTCGGGCATACTGTCGGGTCTTCCATCTCGACGATGATTTCGCCGCAGTCGGCGCAGTAAAACGCGGGAATGCGGTGGCCCCACCACAGCTGCCGGGATATGCACCAGTCGCGTATGTTGTACATCCACTCGTAGTAGGTCTTCGCCCAGTTGGAGGGGACGAAGTTGATCTCGCCGGCTTCGACGACGCGGATCGCCTCTTTTGCGAGGGGATCAATTTTTACGAACCACTGTTTTGACAGGTAGGGCTCAACGATGGTATTACAGCGGTAGCAGTGGCCGACGGAGTGGGGATTCTCTTCGATTTTCTCGAGAAGGCCGAGCGCTTCAAGATCGGCGAGTACCTCCTTGCGTGCTTCGAAGCGGTCGAGACCCGCGTATTTGCCGCCGTTGGCGTTGATCGTTCCGTTGTCATTGAGGATATTGATCTCTTCGAGATTGTGCCTCTTTCCCATCTCGAAGTCGTTGGGGTCATGCGCGGGTGTGACCTTGACCAGTCCCGTTCCGAATGAGGCGTCGACATATGCATCTGCAAAAATTGGAATAGGTCGATCCACAAGCGGAAGAATCACTAATCTGCCGACAAGATCTTTGTAGCGCTCGTCGTCGGGATTGACGGCGACTCCGGTGTCGCCAAGCATCGTTTCCGGGCGAGTCGTTGCGACTGTTATGTATCCCCCCGCATCTTTGAGAGGATAACGGATATGATATAACTTGCCGGGGAGATCCTTGTACTCGGTTTCAATATCGGAGAGGGCCGTCGTGCAGCGGGGGCACCAGTTGATGATGCGGTGTCCCTGATAGATGAGCCCCTCTTTGTATAGTTCGACGAAGACCTTTCGCACCGCACGCGAGAGCCCCTCATCGAGGGTGAAGCGTTCGCGCTGCCAGTCGCAAGAGGCGCCGAGGCGCATGAGCTGGCCCTTAATCGTACCGCCTGATTCCGCCTTCCATTCCCACACACGAGCCTCGAACTCTTCGCGGCTCATCTCGTGTTTGGACTTGCCCTCTTTTGCGAGAAGGCGCTCGACGACATTCTGTGTGGCGATGCCCGCGTGGTCCATGCCCGGCATCCACAGAACAGATTTGCCTTTCATACGCTGCCAGCGCACAAGGATGTCCTGAAGGGTGTTATTGAGCGCATGGCCCATGTGCAGCGACCCCGTTACATTCGGCGGGGGGATGACTATAGAATAGGATTCTTTGTTGTCGCTTGTATCGGCGTGAAACGCGCCGGATTTTAGCCAGGCCTCATACCATTTTTTTTCGGTTTCGGCGGGGTTGAAGTTTTGTTCTAAGTTCATTGTTTTCCTGCGTGCCGCTCAGGCGGCAGCACTTGGCCTGCAGCGGGTTGGTGTTTGTTTGTTGGTGTTTCCTTTTTGTGTGCTGTGGGTTGAGTGTCAACTCATTTATCAGATCTTTTTAGTCGCCTATCCCATGATATAAGCCAATATTCTTCTGATTCATTCTCAGAAAAACTTACATTATACTTGGCTTCTAAATAGCTAGTAGCAACATCATCTATTGTCACCCGAGCATCCAATCCTTCACTCATAAGTGTATCCAGGAATAGATCTATTGCCACCCGATATATCAAACTGACAGAGACCTTAAAAACCAAACGCTCACTGACACCAAACTCGTAGCAGCGAGGTTCAAGGGAGACATGCCAGATTAAATACTTTTCTGCACTTGTCCTTTTCTGGTACTGAACTGCTCGCCATAGAAGAGCACTCTTTGTTCTGTAAGCCGCCCGCGTTTTTCGCATGAGTGCGGCGAGAATATCACTGACCGGCATACTCAGTTTGCGTGAGGCATGTATCAGCAGCTTTTTCCTGTCGGGGGTGATGCAGATACTAGTTTCAATATTTTTCACACTCCGCCTCCATATATTTATACCATGAATACGTTTGTGAGACGGAAATTGTGAAAATTTTTTATGATAACTGCCGCAAGTGATAAATATATGACGCACTGTTTATATGCAGTTGTTGCCGACTCACCGGATGATTAACTTCATCACCTTTCCCAGCAGTTTATGGTTTCTTGTCGCATTCAATATAAAGATAATCAAACGCAGCTGCCGTTCGCTGAACATATGGTTCATACTCACCATGGTTCTCAGGGGCGATTCCAGAATCATTGCTTCCATTGCGGGGCGATTGAAGTCGGAATCGCCCTGCTCGGTGTCACCGCCTGTCTCCAGCAATTTATCTTCTTTATCAGGGGAGTCGCTGAACATTTTTGCGATATGTTTTTGCGCACCGCGGTAAAACAGCTTGCCCACCGGATGATCTTTCAATTCGATTATCATGGTGTTTCGTGTGATGCGACCACTTTTGTCGGTTGGTATTGAGTTCAGATAGACCCGTTCCTCAGCGGGGGGATCGATCTTTTCCCGGCTTTCAATCCTTATTGTTTTTTTCAGGCAAATCTCTTTTGAAGATTTCCCGATAAGGATTTCAAACTCACCCGAATTGACAACCCATTCCTTTTTTGCAACGTGGTAGTAGGCGAAACTCCTTTTATTCAGCTCGAAAGAGGCACTCTTTGTTTCGCCGCTTTCCAGCGACACTTTCGAAAAACCTTTGAGCTCTTTTTCCGGACGGTCGACTGCGGGGTTTTTCTCATGGATGTACAGCTGCACCGTTTCCTTTCCCCCGCGACTGCCGGTGTTTCTGATGTCGGCGCTGACCATCACGGTATCGCTGTCGCGGTAACTTTCACGGTCGGTGCGGATATTGCCATATTCAAAATTTGTATAGCTGAGTCCGTATCCGAAGGGGTAGAGGACATCAGTGGCGTGTCTATCGTGATATCGGTAGCCGATGTACAATCCCTCACTGTATACAACCTCTCCATCCGCGCCGGGAAAGTTGCCGTACGCGGGATCATCCTTTTCATCTCTGATAAATGTTTCGGCAAGTTTGCCCGAGGGATTATGAATACCGAAGAGAATTTCCGCGACTGCTTTCGCGCCGGCCTGGCCGGGAAGCCACGCTTCTACGATTCCCCTGACTTCAGGTTCGAATGGCATTTTGACTGGTGATCCGTTGGAGAGAACCACAATGGTATTAGCGTTGGCTTTGCATACCGCTTTGATGAGCGCAAGCTGGTTCTCAGGCATGTTCAGATGGCTTCTGTCCCAGCCCTCCGATTCATACTCTTCGGTCAGACCGGCGTTGATGATGACTGCATCGCTTTGTTTTGCGACGGCGACGGCCTCGTCCACTAATCCCCCCTCGACACGATCATGTGCGGATGAGTACCCCTTTGCGTAGAGCACAGTCGCGTCAGCGGCGATCGCCTTGACGCAATCGAGCAGATTTTCCGTGCGGCAGGGATTGATGTGTGAACTTCCCCCGCCCTGAAATCTCGGAGTTACGGCGAATTCGCCGATCACCCCGATTGTGTGAAGAGCACCCGCATTGAGCGGAAGAATATCACCCTCATTTTTGAGCAGCACCACGCACTCCCTGGCGATTTCGCAGGCGTAATTATGGTGCAGAGTTTTATCATAAGAAGCGGTTTCATTCCGGTTTGATTGAATCTTTATGAAAATATTAACAATCCGTTCGACGGCCCGGTCAAGTGTGTCGATGCCGAGTAGACCCATTTTTACAGCCTTGATGACATCATCCGGGCCGACACTTCCGCTCGACGGCATCTCAAGATCGAGGCCTCCGGCGATGGACCGGTGCAGCTCGTCAACGGCCCCCCAGTCTGAAACGACGAAGCCCTCGAATCCCCACTCATCTCTGAGAATCTCAGTCAAAAGGTAGTGACTCTCCGCACAGTAGGTGCCGTTGATCCTGTTGTAGGCGCACATGACGCTCATCGGGCTGCTCTCGCGCACGGGAATCTCGAAGGCGGTAAGATACATCTCTCTGAGTGTGCGCTCGTCGATTATCGCGTTGACGGTGTTTCGCCATTTTTCCTGGTTGTTCGCGGCAAAGTGCTTCAGCGAAGTGCCTATACCGTGTTTCTGGACACCGCGAATATGAGCCGCGGCGAGTTTTCCCGCAAGATAGGGGTCTTCAGAGAAGTATTCAAAATTTCTTCCGCATAGCGGGCTTCGCTTTATATTGTTGGCGGGTCCCAGTACAACGGCGACATTTTCCGCCTGCGCCTCCTCACCGATAAATGAGCCGACTCTTTCTAGAAGTTCCGTGTCGAAGGATGAGGCGAGGGCGCACGCTGCGGGAAAACAGACTGCGTTCTGCGCCTTGTTGATTCCCAGGTGGTCGCTTTTGTCCACCTGCTTGCGAAGGCCGTGCGGCCCGTCGATGAGCAGCATAGAGCGTATATCGTGCCTCTCGATCGGCTGGGTGCGCCAGAAATCCTTCCCGGTAACAAAGCGGGCTTTTTCTTCGAGAGTCATCTCTTTTACGATATCATTTGCGTTCATCTGATTACCTCCGGCAGAGTTGTTAATGGCATTGTAGCAGCGCGGATCATGCAGGTCAATTTATTCATCAATGCTCACCTAATAAGTCTGTATGTACAGATCTGCTCTGTAAAAATGCTCCGTTTATTCTTGACAATGCAATTTCTGACGCTATCATCTGTTACAACTTCCAGTCAGCGCCCGCCTATCCTTTATACAGGAGATGTTATGAGACAGTTACTTGTTTCAATTGTTGTCATCATTTCAGCGGGTGCAGCACTATCCGCGAAACCCTATCAGCTGGTCGAATCAGAATCCGCGACGATGATACAGCAGAACCATTATGAGGTCAAGCTCAACGGATTTTACGAAACGGGCTATATCCCCGCGGGTATTCTCAGGGTCGGTGTCCGGTACGGTGTTATCCCCCGGCTCGAGGCATACGTACAGGGCGAGGGGGGAAGGTTTATCGAACAGGATCAGACGCGGCTCTCGTCGTTGTCGGGCACTCTGAAGTTTCACTTCTGGGGCAGGCAGTTTCTGCAGCTGAATCTATTTGCTTATGCAAAGTATAAACATATGCTGGGGGATGCGATTATCGAACCCTACGAATCAGATAACAGCAGTACGCGGGATGTTGTCGAGACGGTCTCGCCCCACGCGGACGAGGGCAGGGACGCTTCGTTCGGCTTTCTCGGAAGAAACTCTCTGAACCTGGGCGGCAGCAACTACATTTATATGGTGGGCCTGGAATACACGATGGCGATGAACCGCACCTACGGTGATTTTGAAAAATATCAGCATATAGGATCCGCAATGTTTGTTCCCGAGTACCATTTCGGCGACAAGCTGATGGCGGCTCTAGAAAACAAATTTTCATATTGGTTTGACCGCGGCTACATGTATTCGGTAATGCCTCAGATCAGGTGGGAGTTTGTCTCATACTGGGTTCTTGAAACGGGTGTCGTAGTCCCGGTTATCGGGGCGGGCAACAACTATAGAATAGTTCTCGGCTGTACTTATGAGAGCAGATAAATTATCGGTATAGAATGCCTCGATTACTGATATACTCATTAACTGAATCATTAGACTTGTTGCGAAACTGAGAATCCGGGTGTTTGCCCCGCCTCCGGCGGGGCAAACACATCGTTTATTGAGTTAAGCAGCAAGCCTATTATTATTTTTATATGATTATTCTCAAGATGAATTGATCGTTGTGATCCTCACGATATCCGATTGGGGGGGGGAAATATGAACAGGTGTTTGTGCGTCCTGACCTGTGTTGTCTTTTTGCTGGTCTGCTGTGAGATTCCGGAATACCCCTATTTTCTAAAAGAGTCGGGAAAGCTCTACGATGTGGCGCGGGATTT
>Ga0209467_1000238_pt1 | contig 94932 bp, 74 predicted proteins | sample Higcelwee11metaG_FD_187175 | JGI IMG/M metagenome (GOLD analysis project Ga0209467, IMG submission 187175) | Freshwater pond sediment microbial communities from the University of Edinburgh, under environmental carbon perturbations - High... | ecosystem: Environmental > Aquatic > Freshwater >...
CACGATCTTGTCATACTTGATACCGCCGGAAGACTTCATATAGACGAAGAAATGATGAAAGAACTTATTCTGGTGAAAGAAGCAGTTTTACCGCATGAGATCCTTTTCGTCGCCGACAGTATGATCGGTCAGGACGCAGTGACTACTGCGGCCGAATTCAATCAGAAATTAAATTTCAGCGGCGTGATCCTGACGAAGATGGACGGAGATTCGAGAGGCGGTGCGGCACTATCTATCCGTGAAGTAACAGGTAAACCCATCAAGTTCGTGGGAACCGGGGAAAAGCTTGATGAGATCGAAGTATTCCACCCAGACAGGCTTGCACAAAGAATTCTGGGTATGGGCGATATTTTGTCGCTTGTCGAGAAAGCTCAGGACAATATTGATCAGGTTGAAGCTGAAAGACTCGCAAATAAACTTCAGAAGGAAGATTTTACTTACGAGGATTTCCTTTCGCAGATCAAGCAGATCAAAAAAATGGGTTCGATAAAATCCATGCTGAAAATGATGCCCGGTTTGGGAAACAAGCTTGATGCTATGGACATAGATGAAAAAGCGTTCGTCAAGATCGAAGCGATAATTCACTCGATGACGAAAAAAGAAAGAAACAAACCTTCCCTTCTCAACGGGTCAAGAAAGCTCAGAATAGCAAAAGGTTCAGGCAGAAGTGTTCAGGAAATAAATCAGCTCATGAAGCAGTTCGAGCAGATGAATATGATGATGAGACAGATTCGAAAAATCGGTTTCGATAAATTAGCGAAGGGCATGTTCGGGGGACAAACTCCCAAACGGCCGTATTAATTGTGTAATGGGCGCTTCGGACTGGTTCCCGTTCGTTCATTAAATTACATAAAACAAATAACCGGAGGAAAAATGGTTAAACTAAGAATGACCAGGCTGGGAAAGAAAAAAAGACCTTTCTACAGGATCATCGCAATTGACTCCAGAAAAAGAAGAGACGGAGATTTCATCGAAAGATTGGGATTCTTTGATCCTTTGGCGGCTGGAAAAGCAGTAAGACTTGAAGTTGACGCTGAAAAAGCTATAAAATGGCTTCTCGACGGCGCACAGGTATCGCCTACAGTCAAGAACATCTTCAGCGATGAAGGTATCATGCTCAGATACGACATGATGAGAAGACTGAAAAAACAGAAAGTGGAAACTACAGGCAAGGACGGTAAAAAAGTAATAAAATTCACAGCCGTACTGGATGCCGACGGCAACACGATCAGAAAATATACTGACGAGCAGGTTGAAGAAGCTTACAAAAACTTTTTGGCTCTGAGAGAGAAAAAGAAAAACATAAAACCTGTTGAAAAGAAGATACTTTCTAAGAAAGCTAAGGCTAAAATAGAAGCTGCAAAGAAAGCGTCTGCCGATGCTGCTGAAGCTGCCAAAAAAGCCGCCGAAGCACCGAAAGCAGAAGAAGCTCCTAAAGCTGATACACCGGCTTAAGGCGATAAATGATCAACCCTGATGACTATATATTTGTCGGAAAGATAGGCAAATCGATAGGAAGAGACGGTTCATTGACAATAGTACCATTAACTTCATTTCCCGAAAGATTCGCGAAGATGAAAAGCTTTTTTCTGACGAAGGAGAAAAAAACGCCCTTTGAGCTTACCGTCGAAAAGATCGATATCAATGAAAACAGGATAACGGTAAAATTCAAAGAAATTTCCACTGAGGAAAAAGCGAAAGAACTTACGGGATATAGAATTACCGTTCACAAGAAAGAACGTTTCAAACTGCCGGAAGATAATTATTACATTGAGGATCTTCTGCAGTGCGAGGTGTTCGATCAGAACGATGTTCTTGTAGGGAAGATGAAAGATATCACGGAACAGTCTTCAAACGACATTTATGTGGTTGATTATAAAGGAAGTGAAGTCCTTATACCTGCAATTTCGCAGTTCATTAAGGAAATTGACATAGAAAACAAACGGATAAAGGCGTCATTAATTGACGGAATGCTGCCTGATGAAGATTGATATAATTACCTGTCTGCCTGAACTTCTGACGAGCTATATTGACGGCTCGATGCTCAAGATAGGCCGTGAGAAAGGTCTGGTGGATATCAGGGTCCATTATTTAAGAGAATGGACAACTGATAAGCACAGGACGACCGATGATTCGCCTTACGGAGGCGGACCGGGAATGATTATGAAGATCGAACCTCTGGTTAAAGCCATCAGGGATGTTAAGACCGAAGATTCGGTCGTGATCTATCCCGCTCCGACAGGAACGGTTTACGATCAGAAGACAGCCAGAGAATTATCGGAACTGAAACATCTGATAATCATCTGCGGGCATTATAAGGGCATTGACGGCAGAATTGATAATTTCGTTGACAGGATCATCTCCGTCGGCGACTACATTCTGACCGGCGGCGAACTTGCGGCGATGATAATAGCTGATTCCGTTTGCAGACTGATCCCGGGCGTAATTTCGGACATCGGGTCGGCGGACACGGATTCTTTTGAGAACGGTCTGCTTGACTGTGATTATTTCACAAAACCGCCGGTGTTTGAAGGACTTGCCGTACCGGAAGTTCTGATCAACGGGAATCATAAAGCCATTAACGAATGGCGGAAAAATGATTCTCTTGAAAAAACGAAGGTAAAAAGACCGGATCTGTATGATAAATTTAAAAAAATTAAATAAACGAGGTAAAAAATGGATATCGTAAACTCTCTCAACCGTGAGCAGATCGTAGCCGATAGACCTGACTTTCATGCCGGCGACAGTTTGGATGTATATCTGAAGATCGTCGAGGGCAACAAAGAAAGGATTCAGGTATATTCAGGTGTTGTGATCCAGGTAAAAGGAACGGGCGTGGGCAAAACCTTTACCGTAAGAAAGATCTCCAACGGTATTGGCGTTGAAAAGATCTTCCCTTTGAACTCCCCATTCATTGACAAGATCGTCAGAGTGAAGGAAGGAAAAGTAAGACAGGCAAGAATTTACTACTTCAGAGAAAGAAGAGGTAAATCTGCAAGGATCCAGGAAGCTAAAAAAGGCAAGGCATAGACTTGATATAAAAAAGGCTGCGTACTGCAGCCTTTTTTATTATATGGTAACGCTGATTATTTATTGAATGACTTTACGGCTCTGTCCATTTCGCGTTTTACTTCACGCTCCTTTATGGCATCGCGCTTTTCAAATTCTCTTCTGCCCTTACATAGGCCTATCTCTACTTTGATCAGATGCATCTTTCTGTAAACCCTTAACGGAATTACGGTCAACCCGGTATTCTGAAGTTTTACTGCAAGCCTTTTCAGTTCTTTCTTATGTAACAGGAGCTTTCTTTTTCTTGTAGTTTCGTGATTGAAAATGTTTGCCTCGATGAACTCCGCAATATGCATTCCAACCACCCAAAGTTCATCGTCGTAAAATCTTGCATAACTCTCTTTAAGAGAGACCTTACCGGCCTTAACGGATTTTACCTCGCTTCCGACAAGAACAATACCGCATTCGAATTTCTCGATAATATCGTAATCATGGAAAGCTTTTTTGTTCTGAGCCAGATTAGTATTTGTATTTTTCTTTTCTTCGGCCATATTTCTTTTAACAAAAAGACGCGATTACGCGTCTTTTTATAATATTATGTAAGACTTTTCTACTCTATTCCCGTAAATTCCCCGATCGTAATCTCGATCACAGGGTTATTCTTGCTGTTGTCAAATTTGATGTTCATCGGATATTCGGTTTTTTCAAAAACGCCTGACTTTTTCACGATGTATTTGTTTATATTTTCTACATCCTCGATACTGTAAAAGATCTCTCCGATGAATTCGAACATAAAGACATTGGCGTCTTCTTTTGAAAAACCTTCGCCGTTATGGATCGCATGGATTCCTATTACCTGAAGATCCCTCATTGAAAAATAAAGAGACACATCTGAATTTGCAAATTTTAGAGTTTTAGTGGCGTTCTGGGTATATACATCATCCTCTTTATATTTTCCTTTAAGGTAGTCCGATAACTGCTGATATGTCATCTTCATAACAGATTTGCTGTCATCCCTTGCGGAAGCGATAGCGAGATTATACTCTTTTTCTTTCTGCATCTCAAGATTTTTTCTCTGCCTTTCTTCTTCTCTTCTAAGCTGTTTTTCAGCTTCTTCCTTTCTTCTTAAAATCTCCATTTCGGTAAGCTCATAAGGCTCTGAATAATAGTCGGTATCGTAAAGAAATTTGTTTTTCGTATAACCTTCGATGTAACCCCTTTCTTTATTAAACACCCTAACTTTTGTAAGCTCAAGACCCATCTTTCCGTCAACGATCTCGACAAACTCTTTTGTATATAAAAAGGTTACAGGATCGGCGAATTTCGATTCATCTGCATATACTGGCACTTTTCTGTTTTTTATCCACCTGAACTTTGAATAATGCGGTTCAACTTTTTCCTTGAAGAACTCTTTGCCGTTCTCATCGGTTATTATATCGCCTGCGACCTGAGCTGTTTCGGGATGATTCTCAGGCCTTACATCTTCCATTTTAAATTTAGGCTTGGTTGCACAACCGAATATCAGTACAGATAATAATGCAGCTAAAGTCAAATATGTTTTCACGCCGCACCCCCTTAATAATCTTTACACAAAGTTATTTTTGCAGTCTGTCGATCTCGCCAAGATAGAACTCGACTGAAGATTTAGTCAGAAAGTCTTCCTGAGCGATAAGTAGTGAATTTTTAGCTTCGTCGTATCTTTTCATTTTAATAAGGGCTATGCCTCTTTCCAAATGTCCGAGGCTGTATTTTCTGTCCTTGCTGTATTCGATAGCCTTATCCGCATAATCCAGAGCGCTGACGGCTTTTCCCTGAAGATTATAAAGCTGTGAAAGCCTTATACATAGTTCGTAATACTTTTTATAGCCTTTCTGTCCCAGCTGAACCCCTTTCAGCATCACCGAAACAGCTTCTGCGATAAGATTATCTTTTTCTTCTTTGTTCTTGCTCATATTGGCCAGCTCGACAAGACATCCCCCTAAAGCATTATAAGTTTTGTGGTCCTGAGGATCTATCTGAAGAGCTTTTTTATAATACACTATTGCATTAGCGGGATCATTTTTTTTACTTATGTACGCACCGCCTATCAGATAATATGCGTTGTCGGCTTTATAATATTTTGCCATCTTTGTATAATACTCGATCGCTTTATCCGGATTTGTATGAAGCAGGTCATTCCCTACCTTATAGTATGTTTTACCTCTCTCTTCGCCGTTCTTGACTTTTTCCAGATATTTTTCCATCTCCGTGTAATTTGCAAGCTCCGCGCTCACATCAGCGGCCTGCTCATAAGCTTCGTCAAAATCAGATTTCATCTTAATGGCTTCAACAAATTTAGCCAGCGCTTCTTTGTATTTCTTATCCTTTTTCAGTGCTATGCCATCGTTATAAAAAGCCTTATGCTTATTCTCTGACTCGTCTTGACATTTAAGGTAATCCGTTTTCAGTTTTTCTGCTTCAGCCCATAGCGAATTATATTGTGGAAGCATCTCATCATACTTAGCTTTTGTTATCTCGTCGCTTTTCATTTTTGTTTCTATTTCTTTCCAGGCTTCGAGCTTATTCTCATAAAGTTTCTTCTTTTCGTCACAGCTGTCAGCGAAGGCGGTACTGAAGGCTAATAATATGACTAAGTTTATAAGAATTGAACGCATTTTTTTCTCCGTTACTTTAACATTCCTTTTAAAATGAGATTGTAAAAAACCTAAATTTTATTATTTTTGCAAGTAAAAATTATACTTTTTTTAACGCCCCTATTTTCTTGATTAAAGCTATTTTAAGAACCTCGCTGATATGTTTTACTGGTTTTATATCAATCGAACCGATAACTTCTTTCGGAATTTCTTCAATATCTTTCATGTTATCTTTTGGAATAAGAACTGTTTTGATCCCTGCTTTATAGGCTGCGATCACTTTTTCTCTCAGACCGCCGATCTCCATTGCTTTTCCGTGCAGCGAGATCTCGCCGGTCATCGCTATATCCCTTCTTACCGGGATTCCTGTAAAAAGTGAAATTATAGCTGTAGTTATCGCAAGGCCGGCTGAAGGCCCGTCTTTCGGTGTTGCGCCGTCCGGAACATGGATATGTAGATCCGATTTTTCATATTTTTTCAGATCTATTCCAAGTGCTTTTGAGTTAGATTTCATGTAACTTATTGCGATCTCTGCCGACTCCCGCATGACTTCCCCAAGCTGACCGGTAATTTTTACCCGGTCAGAGCCTTTCATAAGGGTCGCTTCTATAAAAAGTATGGAACCTCCTGCCGGTGACCAGGCTAAACCGGTACATATCCCGACTTCGTCCTTCCTGTTTGCCATCTCGGGCGTTATGAATTTATTCCCCAGATATTCTTTTGTTTTACTAATATCTATAACAACGCCTGTTTTTCCGCCTTTAGCTTTTATTACTGCTACTTTTCTGCATATTTTTTCAATCCTCTGCTCTAAGCGCCTGACACCTGCTTCTCTTGTATAATTTTCGACTATGAATTCAAGCGCTTTATCGGTAAAAGTAATATCTTTCGGTTCAAGTCCGTTCTGCTTTATCTGTCTTTTTGTAATATAATTTTTAGCTATCGCGATCTTTTCCTGGATGATATAGCTCGGAAACTCGATCACTTCCATTCTGTCGAGCAGTGGTTCGGGAATATATTCCGGATAATTGGCCGTCATTATAAACATGATCTTCGACAGATCGAACGGAACATCAAGATAGTGATCTACAAAATTTGCATTTTGTTCCGGATCCAGAGCTTCAAGTAGTGCGGCTGAAGGGTCTCCCTGATTGCTGCTTGATAATTTATCTATTTCATCAAGCATCATAACCGGATTTCTGACACCTGCCTGCCTGATCTGTTTTATAATAATTCCCGGCATGGATCCGATATATGTCCTTCTGTGCCCCCTGATCTCAGCTTCATCTCTGACCCCGCCTAAAGAAGCTCTTACGAACTTTCTGCCCATCGACCTGGCTATAGATTTTCCTATTGACGTTTTTCCGGTCCCCGGTGGTCCGACAAGGCATAAAATGCTCCCTTTTGAATCATCGGTAAGCTTTTTCACGGCCATATATTCGAGTATTCTTTCTTTTATTTCTTTAAGACCGTAATGATCCTCGTCCAGTATTTTTCTGGCTTTTTCTATATCTATTTCGTCCATTATTTCTTCATGCCACGGAAGGTCAAGAAGCCAGTCAAGATATGTTCTCGCAACAGTATATTCGCTTGACGCTGACGACATACGGTTCAGCCTCTTGAGCTCTCTTTTCGCAGCCGTCTGAGCTATATCGGGAAGCTTTTTCTTTGACAGTTTTTTCTGAAGCTCTTCAAGTTCCTGGCTTTCATCTTCCGTCTCCCCGAGCTCTTTTTTAATTGCGCGCAGCTGTTCTCTAAGATAATAATCCTTCTGGTCTTTTTCCAGTTCCTCATCCACATCTTCCTGAATTTTGGAAGTCAGCTTGAGAAGTTTAAGCTCTTTGTTCAAATAGGATGAAAGAAGTATAAGGCGTTCCTCTATATCAGTTTCTTCAAGAATCTTCTGCCTTTTATCAATTGCAAGGTTAAGGTTTGAAGCTATGAAATCAGCCACTTTTGAAGGAGTCTTGATAGTGTTCAGCGCGATCCTGAGTTCATCAGGAATATTGTGCGACAGATTAATGATCTCTGTAAATGTTTCAGTGACCGATCTTAAAAGGGCCGTCAGTTTGAGGCTTTGGGTTTTCTTTTCTCTCAACTGTTCAACTCTTCCGACAAGGTAAGGTTCTTCTTTTTCGATCTTTTTAAGCTCGATCCTTCCCAGCCCCTGAACAAGAAGTCTTGCAGTATTATCCCTGTCACCCCTGAACATCCTCAGTATCATCACTGCAGTACCTATGCTGTATATCTCATTATTCTTATATCCGCCTTCCTCATCCGGTTTATTAGCAAAAATACCTACTATTTTAGTAGAGCTTATGCTGTCGTTTATGAGTCTTAATAATACTTCATCGTTTACTACCAGAGGCATTATAACATTCGGAAAAACAACCATGTTCATTAAAGGAACGATCGGAAGTCTGTCCGGTATATTAAAAGCTTTTTTACTTTGCAGATTGTTTATCTTAGGCATAACCCCTCCGTTTAACTGACAGAAAGCTTTGCTGTGATTATCAGAAAGCCCTTTTTATAGCTTTGTTTTATCGAAGACACAATTATTTTTTCGGGAAGATTAATCACCCTTTCGAAAGGTCCGAAATCGATCTCCATTTTATAGTAATGTCTTTTTTTGTCCGTTCCTATCTGATCCCTGATCCCTTTCAAAACTATATAATCCTCATTTATCACGACTTCAAGGTTTTCAGGATCGACATATGGCATGTCAACTACTATGAAGAGTTCATCTTTTATTTCATAAACATCCACCCTCGGTCTCCATCCCAGCGATTCGTCACAAATGAATGTTTTATGATTATTAAAATAATGATACTGCTCCGATTCGTATATTATACTGTCGAGATTATACTTGATCAGCTTTTTCCTCAATTTATCCATACTGATACCTCCGGCACTTAAATTACCCAGTATTTATCCTGAAAGCTCTCCCGTTTTTCAATAGGCATGTCCGCCGCCAGTTTTGATGAGAGCGTGTTCAGTTTTTCTTCGAAAAATTCAGAATTTCTGTAGAGTGATCTGTTTTTAAAGTAGAAAAACGATGTAAGGATCGCAAAGTAACTGTCAAAGGCATAACCCCTCTGATAATTTTCTTTTCCGAGTTCAACCGTAGCTCTCATAGAGCTTACATAATCCTCATTGATCAGACATTCCATAATAAAAAAGTATTCAGAGAGGAAAGGCATGTCTATCAGCGAGTTTTTCATATCGGTCACATAGCCCTCTGCCCTTTTAAGACCTTCATTGTCGGCGTTATTCATTGAATTATTAAGATATTTTATTATCAGAAGCGCTCTTATCAGCCTTGAAGATACCTTTGGCACCTGCTCGAGGATCATTTCCGAGTTTTCTCTAGAGTACATCGAAAAAAGAAGCTCGTTGTGCTCTAAAACCGATTTGAATGAAGCGGAGTTTTCCAGTTCGGGAACAGCTCTTAATATATTCTTTGCGAACGAGAAATACCCCTCAGGATCCTTTATGATGTAGTGATAATAAGCGAGAGATACCAGAAACCTTTTAATTTCATCTTTGTTCGACACTTTTCCTATAAGGTTCATGGCAAACCTTATATTTATCTCGACATCGCGCCACCGCCCTGTTCCTATCAGGAATGAAATGTATTTTGTGTAAATTCTGAACAGCCCCAGATAATCTTTGAACCTTTTTCCCAGAGTTATCGCTTTTTCAAATTCGATATCCACTTTATTAGCTGTTTTCCTCATGTTCGTCATGGTTTCAACCTTATCCGATATAACGGTTATAAGGTTATTACCGACTGTTTTTTTGATAGACATCTGCTCTATCTTTGAGAACAGTTCATACGCTTTCTTAAGCTTTCCGCTCCTTAGCATTAAATTCGCGTAAACATAGTTCAAAGTAAGTTCTTCCACCTTGTTCATCGAATGAATAGGTGTAAGAATATAGGTTTCGCACAGCTTAAGAGAGGATTCAAATCTTCTCGATACAAGCTGATCGAATATCAGTATCAGCGAAATATCAAGTGTTTCGTTGGGATATACGAAATCCGCTTCAAGATATTTATAAATATGGATCAGCTTCAGGTATATCTCTGATTTCTGGATCATAGCTGAATTCGCAAAATAGGTTCTGACATTTTCAATTGTTTTTCTTGTGTCTTCATCAAATAAATCTTTATATTTGGACACTTCGTTTTCAAGCACTTCGTTGCATACTTTTATTCTTCCTGTCCTTGTCAGAAATGTCAGCCTCTTGAAAAGTATCTTTAAATATCCGTCAAAATCCCTGAGTTCAGCAAAAACCGATGATGCGGCTTTCAGGTATTCCGATTTTTTATGGAGCGATATCTGGGTTCTGCTGAAACAAACGCTGTCTGAAATAATGTTGGCATAGTCGGCCGAATCTTCCGGCAGCTTGATCTTTTTCAGAAGTTCATCATAATAAATGAACGCCTCATCGAAACTGCCCATCGATATTAGAAGAAGGTAAAGGTCCTGAAGTATGGCAGCCCTTGTCTTCGAAGTCAGGTTAAAGCTCTTATAATAGAATATCAGAAAATTCTTTCTGTCAACATTCAGATTATGCTCTTTGCAGTAATCGATCGTCTCCTTCAGCTGTTTCTTCTTGGTCTTTCCGTCCGCTGAAGATTTGATCAGGCAATAAGTATATGTGATGAGACTTCTTCTTTTTTTGTTTCCGTAATATTCGGTCAATCGGTCATAAAATTTCTGGCGGTCATCTTTAGATACACTTTTTATTACTTTAGTAAAATTTTCATTTTTTATGAAAAAATACTTATCTCCTCTTTTGATCTTGAAGTCTATCAGGCTCATCCTCTGAAGTTTGGTCATGATGTTCTTCAGATCATCTATATTGAATATCTGTCTTATCTTATCGTAATTTGCCCCTTCGTCGAATTTTCCCGCAATGAACAGAAAAATAAATTTTTCATTGAGGGTCAGATTTGCGAATCTTGCCTGATAGATGTCAACAATTTTGGAATGATAGCTGATATTCTCCGGAAACTCAAATTCGTACTTTCCTTCCTTCGGATTAAAATATTTATGGCTGAGCAGAAACTCAAGGTAGCTTTTTATCAGGAACATATTCCCGTTACTTTCCTTCATAACATAAGGAAGAATTTTCTCATCGATGTTCTCCACCTGAGCCCTGAGCAGGTATGCAATATACTTTTTAACCTCTCCAACCTTTAGATTCTCTACATAGTATCTTTTGGGAGGTATGATGTAATAAATATCCTCGTATTCTTTCAGATTGCAGCCTTTGGATTCCACTATATCAAGATCGATCGACAGCAGTAGAAATATCGGAGATGTAACAGCCAGATTTAAAATAAATGACATCAGCTCTTTGCCGGTATCGTTCAGATTTGTTATGTCGTCAATAAGCAGAAGCAAAGATTGTTTTGTAGAGAGGTTGTCGAATATCTCCTTTAGGACAGTTCTAAGTTTAAAGATAATTTCTTTATCCTGCAAAAAAGAGCCTTCAGAATCGATCAGGGCGCTGGCTTTTAAAAAAACATCTCTGCCCGAATCGTTTTTATCCAGAAACCCGATAAGCCCGAACATAAGTTTTCTAAAAAAGAGATTTACTACGCTTTCTTCTTTTTCGACTGTTATATAAAGCGAAGGGATCCTGTTGAGCTGAGCTTTTATGTTGAGAGCGTCAAGCAGCTGTGTTTTACCGTTGCCGTTTTCCGATATGACTGAGCTGAGCATACCTGTTCTTTTCTCTGTCCTCAGGCAGAAATTCAGATATTCGTCCTGAAGTTCGGAGAGCAGATTATTCTTATCGTAATACTCATTGTTGAATATTGTTTCTATCCTCTCTTCTTCCTCTCTGATATTCATTTCGAGAGCGGTTTCAAGATAAAGTATCAGTTGCTGCGCGGAGTGGATCCTGTCCTCTTTTCTTGCCCCGCAGAGATCTTTTATCAGATTCTTTACAAAATTTTCCTGGATTGATTTGAATGCCGGTTCCGTTCTGAAAGATTCTTCAAGTTTTTTTTGGACTATCTCCTTGACGGATTTACATTCGTCGAAAGGAAGTTTATTAGAGAAAATATAGTATATCACCATACCCAGAGAATAAAGGTCGACCCTGTAATCAATATCTTTCTTTAAGAGGACTTCGGGAGCTATATATACAAGCGTTCCCCTCACTTTACCTGCAAAATCCTCTGCGAAATTAGCCAGTCCGAAATCCATTATTTTGGCTTTATACGAATTTTTCTCCTTAATTAGAAAAATATTGTCGGTTTTTATATCAAAATGGATTATATGCCTGTTGTGTATATAGTTTAGACCCCTCGCGATCTGAAGAAGTATTTCCAGCTTTTCTTTGTATGAAAGGTTCGGGAATGCCGTTGTAAGGTTCTCTCCCTCAACGAACTCCATAGTAAAAAAATATGTATCCGTTTCTTTATAGACATCCAGGTCATATACCCTGATTATATTCGGGTGTTTCATCTGGCTTACAAGTTTAAATTCGTTTTTAAATCTGTCAATTGCTTTATTGGAAAAGAATTTGTCTTTTATCAGCTTGAGTGCGACAATGCGGTTCTCAACAAAGTCTTTTACAAGATAGACATTCCCCATCCCGCCTTCACCAAGAAGCCTTATTATCTCGTATCTGTCGTTTATTTTCTGACCGGGCTGCATCTATTTCCAGAGTGATTTTTTATAAACTTGGGGAGATCGGGAATCTGTCCAGTATCTCTTCTCTTGTTCTACCGAGTATATCATATTTTTTTCCGACCCTGATAAATGCGTCGAGAGCTTTTTCAAGGTGTTCCTTTTCATGGGCTGCAGATATCTGCGTCCTTATCCTTGCTTTTCCTTTGGGAACTACCGGATAAAAGAACCCGATCGCATAAACTCCCTCTTTGTAGAGATCTGTAGAAAAGTCCTGAGCCAGTTTTGCATTAAAAAGCATAACGGGCACGATGGGGCTTCCCGAGTTCGTCAGAATGAAACCTGCATCTCTTAATCCTTTCTTCCAGAATTCTGAATTAATTTCCAGCTTGTCTCTTCTTTCTGTGGACTCCATTATCATGCTCATTACTTTTAGGACACCGCCTACAACCACTGGTGAAATTGAGTTTGAAAAAAGGTACGGTCTTGATTTCTGCCTGAGGATCTCTATTATCTCCTGTCTGCCTGAAATGCAGCCTCCTGAAGCACCGCCGAGAGCTTTTCCGAAGGTTGTGCTTATAATATCTACTTCGCCCATGACATTATGAAGTTCATGAGTACCGCGTCCTGTCTTTCCGATAAATCCGGTAGCATGAGAGTCATCCACCATCACTAAAGCTTTGTACATTTTTGCAAGCTCGCATATTTTATCTACATGTGCGACTATTCCGTCCATGGAAAAAACACCGTCTGTAACGATCAGTTTAATTCTGAAATCTTTTTCTTCTTCGAGCTTGAGCTGAAGATCATCCATGTCATTATTTGCATATCTTATTTTTTTGCCTTGCAGAGTCTGGTGCCCGTCGATTATTGATGCGTGGTTCAGTGAGTCTGTGAAGATCGCGCAATCTTCATCCAGAAGAGCCTCGAAGATACCAAGATTTGCATCAAAAGCCGACGAGTATAAGATCGTGTCGTCCATTCCTAAAAAAAGCGACATTTTGTTCTCGAGATCAACATGTATATCCTGAGTTCCGCATATAAAACGGACCGATGACATACCATACCCTCTTGAATCAAGAGTGTCTTTTGCCGCTTTGATAACTTCAGGATGATTTGACAGTCCTAGATAATTATTGGAGCAGATATTGATTATTCCATCTTTGTTAACGCCTTTCGGGTATTCGACATCAATGCTTGCAAATTGAGGGGATTGTATCTGTTTTTCCTGTTTGTAAAGGTTCTGTTCTCTTATAAAAGAAATCTGCTGGATGTAATAGTTTTTCAGCTCTTTATCAAATGCCATGAAATAACCTTTTAATTATTATTGTATATAATTTAACACAATTTTCTAAAAAACACAAACCGCAGAACATTTATTTTCTGTTCTGCGGTTTTTTATAATTGGTTACGGGATCAGTTTCCGTATTTTGCAATAATTTCCTGTTTTGTTTTCCCTAAAATGTCGAATTTTTTTCCGACTTTTTTGAAAGCTTCGAGAGCTTTTTCAAGATGGTGAATTTCGTGTCCCGCTGAGACCTGAGTTCTTATCCTTGCCTGTCCCTGAGGAACGACCGGAAAGAAAAATCCGATAGCGTAAACTCCTTCTTCGTAAAGCGCTTTCGAGAAATCCTGAGATAATTTTGCGTTGAAAAGCATGACCGGTACTATCGGGGTGTCGCCCTCTTTGAGAACGAATCCAGCCTCAGTAAGGCCTTTTCTCCAGAATTCGGTGTTCTTTTCAAGCTTATCTCTTCTTTCGGTGCTTTTTGATAAAATATCAAGCACGACATTTACTCCGGAGACCACTACAGGGGCTATTGTATTTGAGAACAGATAAGGTCTTGCTTTCTGACGGCACATTTCAACGAGTTCTTTTCTTCCCGAAACGCATCCGCCTGAAGCTCCGCCGAGAGCTTTTCCGAAAGTAGTGGTAATAATATCGATTTTACCTACAACTCCGCATTTTTCGTGAGTTCCTCTTCCGGTTTTGCCTATGAATCCGGAAGAATGTGATTCGTCAACGAATAGCATTGCATCGTATTTTTCACATAATGCGACCATTTCGTCGAGTTTAGCCGTATCGCCGTCCATTGAAAAAACGCCATCGGTTATCACTACTTTTAATCTTTTGTCTGCGTGAAGCTGAAGTTTTTCTTCAAGATGAGCCATGTCTGAATGCTTGAAAGTGTCGTGCAGCGCAGCGCAAAGTCTCATGCCGTCAATAATAGAAGCGTGTACGAGCCTGTCGGATATCATCACATCTTCACCTGTTAATATCGCTTCAAAAACACCCGCGTTCGCATCCATACAGGAAGGGAACAGGATAGTATCTTCAGTGCCTAAAAATTTAGTAACTTTTGCTTCGAGTTCCTTATGAATATCCTGTGTTCCGCAGATAAAACGAACCGAAGACATTCCGTAGCCTCTTGAGTCAAGGCCTTCGTGCGCAGCTTTAATAACATCCGGATGACTTGAAAGTCCCAGATAATTGTTTGCGCACATATTTATAACTTTTTTCAAATCTGATCCCATCGGAAATTCGACCATTATGTCGGCAGCCTGAGCTGAATGAATAGGTCTTTCCTGCTTGAATATGCCTTTTTCTTTGATCTCATTAAGAGTTCCGGTATAAATACCGCGGATCTTATCACTGTAAGCCATTTATACCCTCCTTATTTTAAATACTCGTTAACAAGTGTGCAGATCTTGTTTACCGTGTCGAAGGCTTCTGGAGTGGCTTTGTCGTCGGGAATAGAGATCTTGTATTTGTTCTCAAGAAATCTTTTTAACGATACCATTGAGAACGAATCCACGATCCCGCCTGAAATAAGCGGAGAGTCATAGGATAATACCTCATCTTCGTCTTCGAGATATTCATTTATCACATACTGCAACACGATGTCTTTCATTTCTGCCATTTTGATACTCCTGTTTTTTATTTTAATTTTAATCTAAATAATTTCGAATTTAATCATCATCTAAGGTTGAAGTATCTCCGATGTCCTGACCCCATTCCTGAGCCCTGAGCATTCTTCTCATGATCTTGCCGCTTCTAGTTTTGGGAAGCTTGTCGAGATATTCTATCTCCTGAGGCATAGCGAGAGGAGATAATTTCTTTCTGATGAAATTCATTATCTCGAGTTCAAGATCGTCACTCGGTTCAAATCCGGGCTTCAGGGTCACGAAAGCTTTTACGACTTCCATATTAACTTCATCCGGTTTTGATACTACGGCTGATTCAGCTACTGCAGGATGTTCAAGTAGAGCGGATTCTACTTCGAAAGGGCTGACAAGATGTCCGGCAGTATTGATGACATCGTCATCTCTTCCGACGAACCAGTAGTAACCGTCTTTATCAATAGTTGATTTATCGCCGGGCAGATACCAGCCGTTAGCGAATTTCTTTTTATATGTCTCTTCCGCATTCCAATAAGTTCTCATCATGGAAGGCCAGCCGGGTCTGAATCCGATCAGTCCGGGTTTATTCGGTTCCGTGATCGGTTCGAAGGTTTTTTCGTCAAGAACTGCGGCAGTGATACCCGGGAAAGGTTTTCCCATCGAGCCCGGTTTTATTTTCATTCCGGGGTAATTTGTAAGCATCATCGAGCCTGTTTCAGTCTGCCAGTATGTATCATAAAATGGTTTTCCGAAAACTTTTTCCGACCAGATAACTGCTTCAGCATTTAGCGGTTCACCGACACTTGCGAGATGTCTTAACGAACTTAAGTCGAACTGTTTTACAAGTTCGGATCCTGCTTTCATCAATGATCTGATGGCTGTGGGTGCTGAATACCACATAGATACTTTGTTCTTTTCAATAAATTTGTACCAGGCCTCTGCAGAGAACCCGGCATCAAGAACGCACTGGGTTGCGCCATTGGACCATGCGCCGATAATACCGTAAGAAGTTCCGGTGACCCATCCCGGATCTGCCGTACACCAGTAAATGTCGCTGTCCTGAATATCAAGAACCCATTTTGCGGTCAGATACTGAGACATGATAGAATAGTGAACATGTTTTACGCCTTTGGGCAATCCTGTCGTACCTGAAGTGAAGTGTAATACAGAAGGCGATTCCGCAGTAGTAGGATATATCTCGAATTTATCTATCTGTTCAGCTTTTTCCAGATCAAAAGCTATCTCTCTTTCTTTTAGAGGTTTCAGTCCGTCGTGATCAACAATAATAATATGTTCAAGAGAAGGCATTCTCTCAAGAAGCTTTCTTACTTTTCCGACATGTTTTCTCTGTGTTATTATCGCTTTTGTCTTAGCGCTGTCAAGCCTGACGAAAAGCGATTCGTCGCCAAAAGCTGAGAATAGAGGCTGAGCAATAGCTCCGATCTTCAGAACGCCTAAAAATCCGAGATACAGTTCCGGTATTTTGTCCATGAACAGACATACCCTGTCTTCGTTCTTTACTCCCAGACCCCTCAAAAAATGACCTATTGTATTCGAGGCTTTTCTGATCTCGTCGAAAGTATATCTTTTTTCTTCGCCTCCGTGACCTTCCCAGATAAGAGCTGTTTTATTTGCCTTGCCCATCTGACATATCCTGTCCGTGCAGTGCCATCCGATATTGATCACATCGCCTTTTTTGTAATCGAGCTCTTTTTCAGCAATTTCCCAGCTGAAATTTTTTATTCTTTCTTCGTAGGAACCGATGTTTGACATGAACATTTCTCCTTGATTTTTTTATTTAAACTTAACTAATTCAACCTTCTTATTAAGGATAAATAATTTATGTTTTTATTGTCATTAAATCAAATGAATTTTTATTTAATTTTAAAGCTTAATATAATTAAAAAGCCCTCAAAAAAGGAGGGCCTCTAAAATATTCAGTGTACACTGCCTGATTATTTACCTAAGTGATAATTTTCTACTTTGCTTGAATTATCTTTTTGTGTCACGAGTGAAACAATCACAAGGACTATCGCGGCAAGCGGTATCGATATTATTCCCGGATTATCTAAAGGGATCGGAGCCAGCGCTTTATCTATTCCGTATTTCTCGTACATTGTAGGAGATAAAAGAATTATGAAAACTGATGAGCTTATCCCTGTTATAATAGACCAAGATATACCTTTGGCAGTAGTTTTTTCCCAGAATAACAGAAAGAGTATCGCAGGCAGATTTGCAGAAGCGGCCACCGCAAAAGCCAGGCCGACAAGGAATGAAACATTCATCCCCTTGAATAATATTCCGAGTATTATCGCGAACACACCTACGCCTAAAGCCGCATATTTTCCGGCTTTAACTTTCGCCTTGTCATTCATCTTCATATCAAGATATTTATCCATAAAATCGTGCGCTATCGCGCCTGAAGACGCAACGATAAGCCCCGCTACCGTTCCAAGAACTGTAGCGAATGCTATGGCTGATATTATTGAGAACAGCCCCACACCGAAATATTTCGCAAGAAGAGGTCCGGACATATTGCTGCTTTCCACATCAAGAACTCCGTTGATGGATGCTCCGAGTCCCATATAAAGGGTCAGGATATAGAAGAATCCTATTGCTGCAATAGCTACAATTGTTGATTTTCGTGCCGCACGCTGGCTGGCAACGGTATAATATCTGATAAGAATATGAGGAAGAGCCGAAGTACCCAGGAATAAAGCAAGCATAAGAGATACAAAATTCATTTTATCCCAGAAAGTTGCGCCTGCTTTCGATGAAACTTTATACATAAGTCCTGGCGTTACCATTTTTTTGCCCTGTGTCGGGTTTTGGTACCAGACAGTAGTTTTTTCTTCCTTTATATCCTTTTTAGCAAATCTCACTACTTCGCTCTGTTCGATATCAGAAAGAAATTCGAAAGGTCCGACGGCTCCGGTCTGATCCACTTCCGTGCCGTCAACAATGATCTTAGACAGATGCCCTACCTGATAGAATTTTTTCGCTTCTTTTGGTTCCCCGTTGTAAAGCTTTTTTCCGTCTTCGGAAGTTGACACAAAAAGAACTTCTGACAGCTTTCCGGATTCCTTATTTAATTTGAACCATTGCGTGATATTATCTTTTTCAAATTTTACAAATGTCAGATTTTTATCTATATCATAAGAGTTTTTGAAAACATATGCAGGATCGGTCGTTCCGGTTACTTTACCCTCGGAAATTACTGCATCCAGTTCAGTGAACATGTGCCCTTTATCTGCAGTTGGAAGTTTCAATCCATTGCTTAGAATATAAATTGTTAAGATCGTTGAAAAGATGATCAGCAAAGACCCTTTAATGAACTGAACATAGGTCGTTGAGGTCATCCCTGCGGTCGCCACGATCAGAATTACTATTGAACCCACGATCATTACTCCGGCCCAGTGCGGCAGTCCGAGTAAAGGAACGACCAGATCTCCCGCGCCGACCATTTGCGGTATCAGGTAAAATACTGAAACTATAAGAGTGCTTATGGATGCTGTAAGTTTTATTGATTTTGAATTGAACCTTGAGTCAAGTGCATCTGTGAAAGTAAATTTTCCCAGCCTTTTAAGCGGTTCAGCCACTATAAATAAAGCGACAACCCAACCGGCAAGATAACCGATCGAATAAAGAAATCCGTCATAACCCGAATATGCTATCATTCCGCAAATACCCAAAAATGATGCCGCGGAAAGATAATCTCCTGCAAATGCGATCCCGTTAACGCCCCAGTGTATCTGTCCGCCTGCTGCATAATAACTTGATGCGGATTTTGTCTTGCCCGCAAAATAAAATGAAAGCGCCAGAACCGCGCCGACGAAAATTATAAAAATAATCACCGCCATTATTGATGCTTCATATATCATTATCGCCGCCTATTTTTTATTCATTTTAATTTCTATTGAAGTGCACATAAGATTATACACGAATCCCATAACGATCGCAAGTATGATAAGGCCAAAACCGTAAACGATCGCAAGGTTCTGCTTTCCTAAAACATGCTCTCCGAAAAGTTCAGGATTATACAATCCTATGAAAACAAATCCCGAATAGATCAAAAGATAAATGAAAAATAAAAGCAGTCCGAGATTGGATTTTTTTTTGGCTGCAAAATCCTCATCCAGTTTAGCTGCGGGTCCGTGCATATTAACCTCCGTTTATTAAGTTAAATTCCGGGTAATCTATATATATCTTTCACTATAATCAACCAGTTTTTTTACTTTATAAATGTTTGTTGCTTTTGCATTTGCATTCGATGTTTTAATACAATATATTTATCGTCGGCAGTGAATGTGTGAATCCGTTACTTGCTTTCAGAAACTGTCACAACAAATATGAAAATAGCTTTACCCGTAGGTAAATCGTATTGTTTAACTTAACTTAGGAGAAAAAGTGGAAGAACAAAAAGACTACCGGATGAGTTTCTTTAAACCCACGACCGAGTTCTCAAGGATAAACAGAAATCTTGTGATTGTTCTGATCCTTATCTGGGGAATATGCGTGTTTGGTTTTCAGATACTTCTAAGAATCATGGAAAAACCCACACCTGAAAAAACTCTCATAACTTTTGAAAAAGTGTGGGATAATGTAAAATCGGGTAATGCTTCTTCGGATGAGAAAGTTCAGTTTGCCGACTGTATCCTTTCCGTTTTGGGAAAATCAACACTTGCCGCCAAACCTGAAAAAAGAGCGGTTTTAAACAACGCTTTGAGTTGGGCTGTTTACGACCTGATGTCCGGCGATTCGCTCAGAAGCAATTTTATCGGTGAGATATCTGCTTTTGAAAAACAGAGAGCAGAGCTGACCGATCTTAAAGATCCCGCTTATGTAAACGCGAAAGCGGAAATAATTCAAAAGACCGCTCCTTTGCTGGGACTTGAAGAATACAGTCTTAAAGCAAGGCTGATTCCTCTCGAATTGAGATCTGCCGGAATGGAAGTATTACAGACTGAAAATAAAGATAAACTTCATGGGATCATGTCTCTATATCTGACACATAATCAGTCCGTACTTACAGATACTGTTTTCCTGGGTTTTCCTTTCCATTATTTCTATACCGCGGTCTTTCTTCTGATCCTGTTCGTCGCTCTCTGCTGGATATACAGCTTTATGATAGACAGAGTGCACAAAAGACTTGGAAATTTTGATAAAACTAAAACCGCAAACAGTTAATAAAGGGGGAGCTCTATGAAAAAAACAATTTTTTATTTTCTTCTTTTCACAACCTTCCTTCTAGAAGCTGCAAACTCAGCGGTAAAACTGGAAGGCGGATTCAAGGTCGGACCGGCTATTATAATGATCGGAATGCTTGTAATTTTTGTAGTGGTGGGAATTCTTAACAGTGCCAAAGACACTTCGGATTATTACGCAGCCGGCAGAAGTATCTCCAGAGTTGGTTCCGGCATGGCCATCGCATCTAACTGGATGAGCGCGGCATCTTTTCTTGGAATGGCAGCTCTTATGTACGGTTCAGGATACCACGGGCTCGCTTTTGTTGTAGGGTGGACCGGCGGTTATGTTCTGCTTCTAATTCTTATGGCAGGACAAATAAGAAAATACGGTAAATATACAGCTCCGGACTTTATCGGAGACAGATATTATTCCACCGGACTCAGGATCGCTGCGGCAATTGTAACGATCATAATTTCGCTTGCATACTGCGTAGGTCAGTTCGGCGGTATAGGACTGATGTTCAAATGGGTCATGGGTATGAATTTCTTCTGGTCAACTGTGATCGGAAGCTGCGTTGTTCTTGCATACACGATGATCTCCGGTATGCTCGGTGTAACAAAGAACATGATAATTCAGTACATCATTATCATAATTTCTTTTCTAATACCGCTTTTCATACTGCTCTTTAAGTTTGACTATTTCTGGCTGCTTCCTCCGATAGGTTACGGCGCTGCCGTATCGGATGTAGTAAACGGTATTCCGGCACCGGCCGTTTCAGACATGGTTAATGTTATCGGTCACGATTTTGCTATACTTCCGAGCCCGGAATATGCTATGCCGTGGGATGCTTCGACAGGACAGACTTTTTTCCAATGGATGGCAATTGTATTCTCGCTTATGCTTGGAACAGCTGGTTTACCCCATGTTATTCAGAGATTTTATATTGTCCCGAGGGCAAGAGACGCAAGATGGTCTGTTGTATGGGGACTTTTCTTTATATGTCTGCTTTACTGGTGCTCTCCGATTTTCTCCGTTTTCGGAAAAATTCTTTCATCTAACCCTGAAATCGGAACTTTAGCGCCGGACGCGATAGTGATTTACACTGCCCAGCTGGGTAACATCAACCCGCTGATCGTCGGTTTTCTCGCAGCAGGTGCTGTATCGGCAGCTTTTTCTACCGTGGCAGGACTCCTTGTAGCCGGATCATCCGCATTCTCACATGACCTGTATTTCAAAGTTTTCAGACCGGATTCAACTCCCAAACAGCAGATGATGATGGCCAGAATAGCCACAGTTCTTATGGGAGTCATTGTAACTGTCATGTCTATGATGGAACTTGCTCTTATAGCTCAACTCGTAGCTCTGGCATTCTCTTTTGCCGCCGTAACTATTTTTCCTCTGTTCCTTCTCGGAATATGGTGGAGCGGTTCAAATAAACAGGGTGCAATAGCGGGTCTGACAACCGGAATTATTGTAACCATAGTCGCATTGACCTACTTTATCGCCGGAAAATACGGAGTAGCACTACCCGCTCAGGAATTCATCAGTTTCTGGCTCGGACCTTGGTATTTCGCATGGATAGGCGCACCTTTAGCGATATTTATGAATATAATCGTTTCGCTTATGACTGAAGAAACTCCTCTTGAAATAAGAAAGTTTTTAGTCGAGAAAGTTCACTCATAGAATTTCTTCAATTTCGATTCTATAAGGGCTCAGATATACTGTCTGAGCCTTTTAATATTAACCGGGATCATTAATGTCTTTAAAATTCTTCACTATCAGTCCTAAAACGAAAATTCTAATCCTCATTATTACGATTCTTACCGTAACAGGTATTACAATATCATATTTCTATTACAGCGGCATCAACAAAAAAGAAGATCCTAGGGTACTTAGTGTTAAAAGGATCCAGAGCAGGTATAATAAAGCGGTTATTGACAACGATATGCCCGAAGCACTCATTCTTATTTCAATGATGGACTCGGTTTATGCTTCAGTTGCCCATTATACACAATCATTCGAAAGAGGCGTCCTCGAAACCGATAAAGCTTCTGTTTACCTCAATATGGCTCTGTATCATACCGTCGGAGAAGAAGAAAAAGTTGAAAAGCTTGATATCGCTGAAAAGTGCCTTAAAAATTCCATAACCATTTATGACAGCTGGAAAAATAAATTCGATGGTCTCGATAGTGATAAAATATTTGAACTTATCGTTGAAGAATTTTCAGATTTAGATCAGAACATCAGAAATAAGATACTTGAAAAACGCGTTTCCGATATTTTAGAAGCACAGAACGAAATGGATAGAAGATATTCTGTAACTTACACGAACCTCGGAGTTGTTATGAGGCATCGTCTTCTGCAGGATTCAGCTTTGTACTTTTATAAAATAGCTATTGAGCTGTGGGATGATAACCATGCCGCTAAAAGCAATCTCAATGTGCTTCTCGGTAAAGAACCTCTGAAAAGGGGCGCGCTCGAAAAATTGTTCCCGCCTGAAAAGAACGAACCTTGATCTTACGTCCTCCCGTCAAGGAATTCACTGCTGATCTTAGCCTGAAAATATGATATTTCTGATAGTACGTTTTTTAGGTTCAGCCTTTCTATATCGGTCAACTGATCAAGATCAAGTTCGTTGTTTACTTTTTTCAGGTCGGAATGAGAAACTATCTGATTATAGAACCTAAGATGCCAGAGATGGTTGAATAAATAAACCCTCTCGTGGTATTCTTTCTCTTTGATCGCACCTTTTTCAACAAGAAGCTGCAGTCTTCTGACTGTGCTGCATTCAGTAATGCTGTATTTAAGCGCAAATATCCTTCCAAAATTTACTATTGGGATAAGGTGTTCTTTTATATTAAATGTTTTTGCTCCGTCTTTACTCTCGGCTCTTATCCTGCCGAGAAGATCAAGCGGTTCTTTGTAACTTAAGCAGTTATATGCGAAATGTATGAAGAACTGGGGATTGTTTTCAACCTGAAGCTGAACATGGTCGTGCAGCTCTTTTACAAGGCTGTCATCTCCGTAGTCACATTTTATATCGAAAAATACATTGATCTCAAGTATTGACTGCGGGGTTGCATTCTCTATCCAATTTGTAAAATTTCTCTTCCATTCTGAAAGCGGTAGGCACCATTTCGGATTTACCGCCATTATTCCCCCCGGGCAGAACTCGTATCCGGCTTTATTAAGGTTTGAGCATACTTTATCCGCGAAACGGAGAAAATACTTCTTGGATCTTTCGTTATCGTCGGAATCTTCGAATATCAGCGCATTGTCCTGATCGGAGAACATCGTCATTTCCTGTCTTGCTGTGCTGCCGAGAGAAATAAAAGCAAATTTCACCGGAGGCAAACCTGTTTCTTCTAGCGACATTTTGATAAAAAGCCTGAGTGCAGCCCTGTACATTTTGCTTATTGTTTCCCTCAAAGTATCTGATCTTGTTCCCTGAGCGGTCATTTCTTTGATCATATCCGGCATTCTGTTCAGAGTTCTGATAACATGGCCGACATTCTCGCTGTTTTCTATCTCATAAAGCATTCCGGTAGGCATTCCCGCATACATCATGGCGATATCTGAATAGCCGACTACGCCGGTGATGTTTCCGTCGCCGTCAGCTACATTTATGTTTTCTTTCTGAAATTTCTTTAGCTTTTCTAAAGCTTCAAAGACAGGAGTATCTTCTCCGATACTTTCATTTCCTGCGTCCGTTTGAACCTCGGTAAGCTTTCTGAATATGTCCTTAACTTTTTTTGTAAGGAATATGCTTCCCGGATAATGTTGCGTTCCTCCGTAAATTCCTATTTGATCGCTTCCCATTTTCCTTGTAATTTTTCTGAATGTTATCACATGACCTTTTTTCTTTTGAAAGAACATTCTTCTTGTGGCGATCACAACATCTACCGCTTCACCGGTTTTCGTGACTGCCTGAGCCTCAAAAGTTCCCGACATTGACTGCCCGTCAAGCAGCTTTTTTAAATGTGCTATCCCGTACTCATTTATTTTTGATCCGGGCTGTAGTAATTCCCATATTTTTATTGAAGATATCTCTTTTTCACTGTAACCGAGCATTTTCTGAATCGTGTAATTTGAATATATGTTTTCACCTTCCACTTCAAGTATATGGCCTTCATTCGATGCTTCAACAAGTGCCTTATACCTGTCTTTGGCTTCGATCAGACCTGTCTCAGCTTTTAAAAGATCGTTGTTTATCTTTCTGCTTTGAAGTATTAGGTAAGACATGATCAATATTAAGAAAGTGGCTATTATGGAAAATATCAGTATTATTCTGTTTGTAAGCAACGACATTTCTTCTTCAACATCATTAATGTAAACACCGGTACCAATGATCCAGCCCCATTCCTGGATCCCTTTCACAAATGACAGCTTTGGTACCACCCTTGTATTGTCATCCTTCCACTGCCAGAGATATTCGACATAACCCTCATTTTTAGCCTTAACCACATTTACGAATTCAACGAACAGCTTCTTTCCGCTTTTGTCCTCTTTATCCTTGTATTCTGATAGATCGAGACCGGTTAAGTCACTTCTGTATGGATGCATGATCATTTTCGGGTGCATATCAGTTATCCAGAAATAATCCTTTTTCTCTGAACCGTACCTTAAAGCTTCGATCTCTGCAACTGATTTGCTCTGAGCTTCTTCTTTTGTAAGAACACCCTTCTTCTCAAGCGTCACATTTTTTTCGATCAGACTGATAGCCGAAGCCGTCAGCTCTCTGATCATTTCCTTTTTGCTGTCCATCATATTGTTTCTGGTAATCGGAATAATAACCATGAACACTGCCGAGATAAAGAGTATAGTTCCTATTACTGTCGGCAATAGTATTTTTAGCTGAAAACCCTTTGTGATCTTGTCTTTGCTTTTTCTCCTGTGCGAATAAGATTTTCCTTTAAAATAATCGCTGAGTTCAGTTTCACTCAATATTGATTCTGTACCGGTTTTTTCATCGTATTCATGGTACTGTTCCGTAAAAGTGCCGTTCTCGAAATCCTCCCGTTTGGGGAGATATCCGTTGTAATCGTCTTTGATGTGCGTTTCAAAAACAGCTTTTATCTGTTCTCTGGTGTATTTGTTCTGAAAAGCTCCGTAAGCCTCATCAAGTGCTTCGATACAGTGCCTGAATTTCCTGTGGTCATAAGGATCAAATCCGGAAGCATCTTCAGATTTTAAAAAGTCCTCAAATCCTTCAAAGTCAAAAAAGCCGTCGATCCATTTATGGATATCTTCGGCCCTTACTCCGATGAGCTTTTCCGTTCTGTCCGCATGTTCTGAAGTCCTCATTTGATCTCTCTATTTATCTTCCCAGATAATATTTCGCGGTCTCGTTATCCTTATCAAGTATGATTACACCTGCGAAGATCTTCAATGCCTCGTCTTTTTCGCCTTTTAAAAATTTACTTTCCGCAAGAATGTTTAAAAATACTACATTCGAAGGGAAAACTGCCAGCATTTTATCGGCTGTTTTGATAGCCTGATCGTATTTTTTCTGTCTCATCAATGCGACTGAATACCAGTAATTAGCGTAATAGTTATAATGATCGATTTTCATCACTTTCGTTGACTGCACTTCGACTTTATCCCAGTCCGCCTGTGCCACATAAACCAGATTGATCGTATTCATTACTTCAATAGAGTAAGGATAAGCTTTAAGAGCTGTTTCAAGGTTCTTCATTGCGTTTGCGAAATTTCCTGACAGATAGTACAGCCACCCTAGCCTGTAATTCACCGTATATCCGGCCGGATAATCTTTTATGACTTTGCTAAGTGCCGAAATAGCCTTATCGTATTTCTGAGAAGTTTCAAATTTAAACGAGTTTGAATAAGCGTCTTCAAGATCCTTTTGAGTCATTTCAGAATACAGACCTATAAATAATCCCAGTAACAGAACAAGCGTGGCTTTTTTCATTTTTTCTTATCTCCAGTTATAGTTTGCAATTATTGAATTCGTTATTATCGTGTAATTTGCAAAATCAGAATATGAAAATGTGTAACCAAGTATCCACTCTCCGAAGAGCTTTTTGAAAATTATTCCGCCGAGAACATTCATTTTCAGCTTTGAATCATTAGTGTTAAGATACCTGCCCTCGCTTGTATTGACAAGGAACAGATCCCCTGTGGTATAGCTTGAGAAAATGTCATACTTATCGTTATTGTAACCAGCTGTCAATCCATAAAGAAGTCTAACATCCGTATCATTAATGTTTTCGGAAAGATCAGTCCTCGCAAGCAGAGAGTCCATGCTTTCCATATCTGTTTCATATTCTGAGCCGAAATCTTTTACCAGATTTATTACTCCGCCTGCATAAATTCCTTTATAAGTCAGAGCTCCGTCAAAAGTGTATTGAAGGGAAGACATCGAGTTTGTACCTGTTGAGAAGGGTTTTCCTCCCGAAGGCTGCTTTTGATTATTTATATCATAGATATTGTAACTAAGCGCTGATGCGTTTATGAAAGTATTCGCTCTGAAATAATCGTTTATCTGAAATCTGCTTCCTGCTGAAACAGCCGCAATATCCTGGATATAATCATTTATCAGCCATCCCGCTTTGAGCCCCGTATAAAATGAAGTCCTTCCGGAAAGGTGGTAATTGTACTGCCCAAATAGCTCATATTGATTTATATTTTCATAGAAAGTAAATCCGAGATCTTCGTTCATTTTTTTATCAACGCTTGTTCCCTGCATGACGAGATTAACATTGAACTTATGCGTCTGCGGTCCGAAATTATAATTCAGGTTGAAGTTATACCCTCCGAGCAGAAGTTCGTTGTCTCCGTAGTCATAAAACGAAAATATTACATCAAGGTATTTATTGTCGTCTATTAATAGCCTTGAAGACTCTCTGTATCCTGTTTCAAATTCATCACTTTTAAATCCGTCGTCCATTGCTTTTTTATACCAGTCGGCTGTTTTTATTGAATATCCGGTCTGTTTTAATCCCCAACCGGTCAGGCTGTAGATCGCTTTGCGCCTGTAGAAATCTTTTTCCTGCTTTAGAAATTTCTCAGCGCTTGATGTTTTTCCAAGCAGTGCGTCTGAATAGATAACTCTGTCCTGATTTATCTGCGAATTTTGAATTTTAAGAAGCTTATACGCATAATCATTTGCGGTTTTTATACCGCCTGAATTTATGCTCGCATTGTAAATCCCTTCTTTCGCTCCGATATTTTTCGGATCTATGCTCTCGGCCTGAAAATAAAGATCCAGTGCTCCTTCAAGATTCCCCTTGAAATAATACTCATCTCCTTTGGTTAAAAGAGAGTCAACTTCGCTAATCGCATAAATTGAGCTTATTACGCTCAAAAGAATAATTAAAACACTTGTTTTCATATTTTCTCTAATCTGATTGTTTTGTTGTTGATAATTACGGAAATCTCTTTAATTCCTTTATGATCGCAAATGACAGCTTTGGTCTGGGCAGTCACGCGGCCGTTCTGAATTATTTTGCCGTTTATGGTATTTTTATCATTCCTGATATAAAATCCGCAGATCTTATTCAATTTGTGATTGAATGATTTTATTATAAGAGGAAGCTTTGAGATCCTGAAAACATTATCGGGAATGAATTCATTCCATTCTATCAGTTCGTCATCTGACAGTGGAATGGACGGCAGAGCCAGAAAGAAATATCTGAGCTCAGAATTATAGATTCCATCATACTTAAAATAAACGAACCTGTCCCTGTCGTTCCCGAAATAAAGTTTATTTTCTTTCCCGTCAGTGTAATAATATGTGCCGTCGGTATCCATCTTCACGGTAACGGCAATTTCCCCGGTCTGAATATCATCTTTATATACTTTATACTTGAAATCTTCGTCAAGAATGAACTGGAGTTTTCTTGTGAGTGTTTTAGATGATGACAGAGCTGTAACGGAATCATTTTTCTTAAGATATTTCGGGTCAAGGTCAAGGTCGTTCGATTTGAAGCTGTTGAACGAAAACTCTATTCCCGCAGATCCTATCAGATGGGAATACTGCAGCTGAACATGAAGGTGCGGTTCGGGCGAATAACCTGAATTTCCGCATTCTGAGAGCAATTGCCCTTTTGATACCTGATCGTTCTTTTTAACCTTGATCGAACCTTTTTTAAGATGAGACAATTCAACATAATATCCGGGGTTAAAGTAAATTATAATATAATTACCCCAGTTATTCACTTTATCAACAATACCGATATCGTTGTCATCAGCTTCGTCGTAAATATCAACTACAGTGCCGTCAACGGGTGATACAACGGGCTTTCCGTAGCAGAAATAATCTTCCTTCAGCTGTCCTTCGTTCTTGAATGTTTTTCCTTTTTCTTCTATCGTGAAATCATAAGCGTATCTCCATACGCCTTTGTGCGTCCATTCGCCGTCAAAAGGCTGATATACAGTCCATTTTCCCATGAAAGGAAGATTTATCGAAGGAGTTGACCAGTCGAATCTGTTTTTATAGTTAAGATGATCGATTAGCGATTTTTCAGGCTGTTCAAGGTTCGTCTGATTCATCATTACATATTTTACGCTGCCGAGTACATAAATGTATAACAGAACTGTCAGATTGAACGGCAGTGTGAACACCGGTATTCCGAATGAGACCCAGAAAACCGAAGTGGCGTCTATTATAAAAACCGACGCGAGAACGGCTGATAATGTGAGCAGGTATGTTCTTTTTGAAGGTATTAAGAACATGCCGCCGAGACTCACTCCCACCAGTATGAAGTTGAATGATGATACTTCCTGGAACGCCAGAGGAACGCTGCCTTTTAATACGGCGAGGAAATAAATTCCCGCGTAATAGGATAGAACAGCCGTAAAAAAGGTGATCCGTGAATAAAGCAGGATCGCTATCAGCAGAATAATGCCGATAATATCATAAGGCATGAATATCAGTATTCCGACAGCCCGTAAAAGTCCCTGAATAAAAGCCGGCAGTGCTTCAATGTTAAAATAATCCTGTTTGTAAAATGAATCAACGATCAGATTGCTGTATTTAGCTGAAGCAAGGTAGATTATCATGGCCGATATTGTGAACGGTATGTTCAGTACCGGCAGCCTGAAATATAAATACAGCGCCGAACTTAATGTATAAGTCAGCAGAACAGTCAGTATGCTCATACCGAAAGTGAGCAGAATTGAGAGCGTGGTTATCTTGAAAATGAATCCGACAGCAAATCCTGTAAGAAGCGCATTGTAGGTAAACAGCTTATTTACCGGATCATTTCTTTTAATACCTATGAACCTTGCGAAAAGTAATGCGATTATGAGAGAGAGCAGCCCGAGAACAGCGATGTTACGGTTGAACAGCGTTGAAAGGAACAGAAGTACTCCGACAGTCCTGTTCTGAATAAAGAAAAGATTCGAGTAAGCGAAAAACAATTCTTCTGTCGTGTCTTTAAAATATTCTTTTACTCTGCCTGAACTCATGCGCGTTTATCCTTAAAATTGAAATCTCTTTAATTTCTCCGGAACGCTTTCCGGTCCGACTATATCCTGTAATGTTTCAGGCCTTCTTATCTGTTCGACAGTACCGTCCTCCAATATCATAACTACTGCGGGACGGTAGCGGATGAACTGCATCCACTGGGTCATATTATATGCGCCCATCGGGGATAGTATCAGCCTCGTTCCTTTAGGAAGAGGCGGTAGGAATGCGCTTTCGACCACTACATCGATGTTCATGCATAAAGGCCCGTAAATAATGCTGTTCTCATAAGCTCCGTGAATTTCCCTGTCTATTTCTACATGATAATTATACCAGGCTGAAGTGTATAATAAATTCACGCCGGCGTCAATTATATAGCTTTTCGTTCCGTCGGGAAGTCTTTTTACTGCATCAACGGTGGTTATAAGCCATCCGGCCTCGTCAACGATCGCTCTGCCTGTTTCAAGATAAACTTCGGGATATTCTTTCGGTTCAAGCTCTTCTAATAAAGTGTCTGTAATAGCGTCAATGAAATTTTCCACCGGCTGTATGGCTACTTCAGGCGGCAGATAGGTTCCTTTAAGTTTGTTCTTTGACGGAAAACCGCCGCCGAAATCCAGGTACGAAATTGATATTTCAAATTCTTTTTCTATCCTGCGCATCAGTTGAACCACTTTTTTGACTGCTTCTTTGTATGCACTTGGCTCCATCATAAAGGTGCCTATATGGCAGTGAATACCTTCAAGATGCAGATAGTCGCTGTGCTGAATTCTTTTCACTGCGTTGAAAGCGTTGTTGTTCTCGATATTGAATCCGAATCTTGACCACTGCGGATAAACACCCGTGTCCATGTTGACCCTGATACCGACTGATGCTTTAATATCGAGTTTTTTCGCCGCCTCTTCCGCTTTGATTATCTCGTCGAAATTATCGAGATTGACCATCGCGCCTTCTTTAAATGCGACTACAAGCGATTCAAGCGGCTTGTAAGGCCCGTTATAAATTATCTTCTTGCCAGGTACACCCAGCCTTCTTGCTTTCTGATATTCAAAGTCCGAAACCACTTCCGCCGTCTCGCCTTCCTGATGAAGTACGGAACACACGGCATCGAGGTAATTCGTTTTGTACGACCAGCTCATTTTTGCTTTGGGATATTTGCTGGAAAAATATGAGTAGATTTTCCTGTATCTTTCCCTTATTATCTTTTCGCTTAAAACAAATACGGGTGATCCGAATTTATCGGTGAAATCTCCAATTGCGAATCCTTCTATATCTTCCCTGTGCCCTTTATTGTAACTTACTCCGAATTTGTTCATCACTCCGGCAGTCTGTTTTCTGATATATGGTTTTATGTATTCTTTTTTCATGCTCTACTCTCCTTTTTCCGATGTTTCCCCGAACGTGCTTATCTGTTCGAAGTCGGATATATCTTTTACAAGTTCATTTGTATATCTTATCATCAGCTTGCCGCTCTTATAATCTGAATGACTTTCGTAGTCCTGGCCCGTAAGAAGCTGAACCATTCGCGCAGGCAGATTTATTCCGCAGCCTGCCGGAAAATACACCCATGCAGGAAATCTCGGATTTATTTCAAGTACATATATTTCCTGAGTCTTGTCCTCAAGAAGCACTTCGAATTCAAATCCGCCGCGCCAAGACAGCCCTTTTACTACTCTTTTTGTGGCTTCGATCAGCTTTTCGTTCCTGATGCTTACGGCATTCCATACTTTGCCGAGCTTGGTGATCGTCATTTTTCTGATGGCGAAAACTCCTATATCGTTACCGTTGCCGTCTCCGCACCCTATCACATCGTACTCGTCGCCCTGAATGAATTTCTGCACGATGATCGGATAACCCCAGGCTGCTGCGATCTTTCCGAAATATCCTTCCGCCTCGCCCGGCGAATTAGCTTTGTACGCCTCATAGAAAGGGCCTTTAACCATGCACGGGAACCCCAATTCGTTCACCGCGTTATGAAGATCCGCCAGCGAAGTGCAGCTCATGTACTCCGGAGCTTTAACTCCGATCTTTTCAGCCAGTTCCTTAAGCCTGAGCTTATCTCTAAGCCTGAACATTTCCTTTGAAGGTATGAGCATCTTTATTCCGATATCTTTCAGAACAGGCTCGATATCCATATAGATCGGGAGTTCGGCATCAAGCGCGGAAATTATAACATCGATACTCTCTCTTGAATGAATGTCCTTGATTCTTTCGATAAATGCTTCTCGGCTGCCTGAAGGATAAGGCATGATATAGCTTTTATCAATTATATGGTCTAAATATATTCCCGGTTCAAGCGCATCATAAGCAAAACCGATGGTCCTTATATCCATTCCGCTTTCTTTTAAAGCCCTGCATATCCCTGCGCCGGGACCCGGATTGTCAATAGTGTTTATCCCGCTTACCGCTACGGTGATCTTCATAAAAATCCCCTATATTAAGAAATATTTTTTGAGATTTTCAATAAAATCATTAACATCCACGCTGACTTCGTCATCTGTCGAGTCATACTCGTCAAGAAGAACCGACCTGATCTCATCAGGCTCTTTTCCCGCTTTAAGCAGTTCAAGGATCTTTAGTCCCGTAGCATTTGCGGTATATGAATGGCCGGTTACCGGATCAAAAATGAACCCGCTCTCACTCACTGCAAGTACCGCTAATTTATCTTTATCCATCGAAACTCCTTATATAGTAGTTTTACCGTAGCCTATCAATATACTGATGAAAAAGCGTTTTATCAATTAAAACCGATTTCTTTCTATCATTCTTTTATTTAATATCTGAATTACTAAATAAACTCCGTAAGAAAGTAATACTGCAATAATAAACACCGCTGCAAACTGGATCCATCCAGAGTAAATACTATCCGGAAATAAAGCATAATGAATTTCCGAGAATTTTTTCTGCATGTGGGTTCCGCTGAAAAATGCGGCTGTCAAAGCAAAAGGTGCGATTATAATGGTTATCAGCGCACTTACCAACTGAAAAAAGTTAGACCTTGCGTCTCTTGCCTGTTCAGCAAGAGTTTCAATTTTCTGTTTCATGTCATCATACTGCTTTTCGATACCCATTTTCTCTCTTAGGATTTCATAATTGTTCTGAATGAACGAATCTTCTGAAACTATTTTAAAGAAAAGTATCTGCTCCAGCTTCATCAGTTCCCATCTGTCGTCAATTATTTCCCTGTTTGTAGGCGTTTTTGACCTGTGATTTATAAAATTGGTTATGAGCCTGTTTATAGCCACTTTCTGCAGTAAAACCATGGACAGGATAATTGAATTTCTAACAGAAATATTGTTTATACCTCGGTCAACATGCTCTAGTATTGAGAGTGAATATCCTGATTTTGATACATAGAAAAGCTTTCTGTTATCCTGCGAGAGATTCATTTTGGAATTATTAAGATCGGATATTACCGGTCTGTTCTTAAAATCAGCCTTAAATCCGTCCGAAAATCTTTGTATTACCGATTTAGTATAATCATTTATGTTCTCAAATGTAATTTCCGCCGAGTTCAGATAGCATGTGAAAAAAGTCCTGACATCAGGTTTAGAATTTATTTCTATTTCACCATTGGACAACGAGCTATAATCAATTGCGTTCAGATCTTTCAGCGACAGCATTATTTCCCGGAGGCAGCATTCCTTTACCAGATCGTATCTTATTATAGCTACCGCATCTTCATAATTGAGATGAATCAGAAAATCCTCAACATTGATGAAATTTTTAATATTGAGATCTTTCGATTTGAACTTGACGATCTTGAGTGTGTTTCTCATCTCTGCTTTCGCAAATGTGTGAAGAACTTCACTGCTGAGATCATCAGTCAGAGCGCTGATGTCCAACACATCATAATCTTTTAGCTTTGTTTCAGTTTTAACCTTAACAGGAATTATCAGGCACAGACTCGCATATTGTGAATTTATGAATTTTGCCGGATCTCCGTAATCCCATAAAGCATTTAGAACAATTTCTTCAGGCATTCTTGAAGCGCATAACAACTCTCCGTTCACTGACAGTGAAGGCGTATCAATTATCGTATAATTATGACCCCTGCCGTCATACCATGGAGAATTGACATTTACATCAGCCCATCTTCCTTTTCCCTCTTCGACTCTCTCCCTGCCTTCGGGCAGATCAAGTATATTGGTGTCTTCATAAGCCTGTTCAAGAGATTCGAGCGTTTTGCCCAGACCTTCAAGATGAAGTCCGCTGTAAGGGTCAGTACTGATTATATATCTTGTCAGATCAGACCCGTTGTATTCTCCTTCATTTTTGGATACTACAAGCAGTGAAAAACCCATGCCGAGCCTGCTGTTGATCTTATCGGCTCTCGCAAACTCCTTAAAAAGCAGACTTCTAGGATCTTTAAGATAGATTCCGTCGGCAAGGCTCCATCCGTAATCGGCATCGGGTCTCCAGTCGTGCCTTTTCGGAAGCCTTATCTGAAATATCGTACCTCTTTGAACATCCTCCATATAATCTCTGTGCGCCTGTTCGATGGCAAGTTTTGCATTAAAGCTCAGTACCTTTTCCGCGCTGTACTCAAGGCTTTTTCCGGATGACAGCAGGTCATAAGTTTTATCTATAACCTCCAATCCTTTAAGAACTTTCAGCGTATAATCTCCGGTATCAAGAGTATTGAGTATCAGCCTGAAAACAACAGCCCAGTTCTCTTTCGGCGCTATAGTTTTTGAGTAACCCTGATCGTTCTCGTTGACTGCTTCGATCATTTCATCAATGCTGTGATCGTTGTTCAGGTCAATTTTCGCTGATGCTACAGCCTTAAGCAGCCATACGCAGAAAACGGCATCCAGGTCCGGTCCTTCATGCAGAAAAACATTAATATCTTTATCGGGATCGAGGTTACTTATAATCAATTCCCGATGATTATTCCTAAAGAGCTCCGATGCGCTCCATTCCTTTCTCGTTCCGTGATGGTGGTCTATTACGCCCACATCAACTCTGTTGCCGACATCAAGCCAGAATTCATTTTTACCGATCCTGTCCGGAGCCACTTCTCCCTTTTTTACGAAATGATAATTTAATTTCATAATTTTTCTCTATTTATTTATTTTGTCATCACGGTAACCAGTTCTCTATATTCACTTAAAAGATTTTCATAGCTGCTTAATGTTCTTAAGTCGCATTTTTCCGTTACTTCTGTTCCAACATACATCAGATGATCTCCTCTCGCCTTAGTGTACATGAAAATGTCTTTCCTGATGCTGAACTTTTCTTTGCTGTCAATAACTTCCGAGTGCGTATCGATAACGAGCGGAGACAGATTCAAACATTCTTCAACGGATTTTATTGATTTCATTAAAAGAACGCTGCGGCTGTCCGTAAAAATCTGGTCTTCGATCTCTTTCGCTTTAAAATCCGAATCTGTGTTGTTAAGAAGATTGACGACATGAGCGAATTTGGCAGTTTTATTCTTCGGTTTAATAACATTGATCTCATTTACCGAGACTAGCTTGTATTTAGCTTGGAATGCAGTTTTCTTCAAGATCAGAGTAAGTTTATCTTCATACTCTACGCACCTTTTTTCTATGTCTTCAGGAGTCAGATTGATCTGATAGTGGCCTATTTCGTTCCTTTCCGGGACCCAGAAGTCCAGAGACGCATAAAATTCCTTAGTAAACTGATCTTTCATTTCCTGCATGAACCATTCGGCATTCTGATCTGAATAAATATTGCCGAGACTTCTGATCAGCCATGTATAATTTCCAAGGCTCAATACCGAAAACCTCTGCTCAAAATCTTTTGAAAAACTTTCCGGAATACTTAATTTTCCGTTCGCTTTATCTTTCCAAGCCTGAGAAAGCATGGCAAAGCTGATGAACTGAAGAGCTCTTTCCATTGTCTTAAAGATTTGATCCAGTCTGAGTCTGTCCAGCTGCCTCATGTTTCCCGAGAACAGTCTTCTCAATTCCACTCCGATCGGCCACGGAAAGCTTTTGATCACCAGATCTCCCAGCACTCTGTGGTCTGCTGCGACATCGATATCGTCATCATCATCACCAACGAGATGTTTTGCTAGTGAAGGCTGGTATTTCACGATCTCGTCGAATACTTCTCTAATCAGTTTTTCATTGATCTGCATACGGTTCTCCATTTATATTATTTATTTTTGTCTTCAAGCAATTTTTTTACTTTTGCAAAATCCGGATGGGTGACGCCATTGGATTCAAAATCTTCTATAATAATCATCATTCCTTCAGCTAGGGTTATGCTTCCGTCTTCTGTCACAATCGGTTCAAAAAGCTTATCCTTGAATTTAATATAAATCTTTTCTGCCTCAACCAGTTTATCTGTAAGAATATAACCCATGACCAAATAAATGTCTGTTAAATTCTGATTGACATCCATCTCTTTTGCAAGCAACGCAAACTTTAACCCTTCGCCGAACAATTTTATTTTATACAAATCTCCGCTTCTCTCTAAAAACTCATCAAAATCCCTTTTCTTCTGTTTGATTTTCTCTGACGGGTTTTCTGACAGCTGTACAAAATAGTCATTTACCAATCCTTTTATGACCTGAACTAAGCTTTCCCGATCTTCTATGTTTATTAAATTTTTAGCCTTATCCAAATAAAATTTCACTGCTTCGTACATTCCGTCACAATCATCCTTCAATATCCCGTCTTGATCAATCATTCCATATTTAAGCTTATCGTTGGTAGTAAGGAATTTCTCTTTATTTCCTGTTCTATAGTCTTCATAAGATTCTTTCAGTCTTATAATTCTTGAATTCGGAAAAGTCCCGATGAAAAGGAGTTTATTATCCTTAGAAATTGCAGAAGAAAATATTGGAATTGATGCATCTACTCTTTCAAAAACATTTCCATTAATGTCTAAAATACTAAGAGTATTACCCAAAGAACTATTGTCAAATGAATTTTGCCTTTGAATTATTTTATCAGCCGACCGCTCGTATTTTGAAGGTCCTGCGGTATTTTCAGATTTTATCAGTTTTATTAAATTTCCTTCTAAATCGAATACTTTAATATCTCCGAATTCATATTCGACAACGATCTTTCTTGAATCTGCAGTAAATTTGATATCCCATACATTTGAACCAAGAGACAATATCCTAAATTCTTTAAGTAATTTACCGTTTTTGTTAAAAAGTTTTAAATCTCTCATATCGCATGCTGCATAAATATTATCATCCGGTGATATTGCAACTCCACTTACAGCGAACATGAATCCTTCATAAATTTGAAGTATTTTACCTTCAAGATCGGTTAAATATGCAATCTTATTATCCCCGAATAAAATCGTTTTTGAATCATTTGAAAAACAGCCTTTAATAGGCAACCCCAATACTTCTGTTCCACCGATATTTAGTTTCAAATTTTTAAATTTTTTGACTAATTCCAGATTAATGTCTCTTAAATAACACGCACTATCCGGTGCGCCGTGTAAAATATAATTCCCGTCTGGAGAAAACTGAATATTTTCTGCTATCCATTCATCCATCTCTTTTACAAAGTAAGTATATTTTTCAACATCCCATAAAATTAAACCTTTTGTATATATGCAAGCTGCTAATTTCTTGCTGTCAGGTGAAAATACTCCTCCCATTAAAAGCGACCTTTCACTGTATTCTAATTTTCTAATATGGTCTGCTTTTACGTCCCATGATCTGACACAATCTGAATTAACTGATATTATTTCGTTGCTGTCATCATTTACAAAAACAAACTCTAAAGACTCCGAGCTGTAAAAGTCTTTAATTATATTGCCTTCTTCATCCCACAGTCTTATTTTTCCACTCTTTTTTGATACTGAAATTATATTCTTATTATTTTTTAAGAAGTATAAATCTGAAAACAAAAATACAGGCCATATCATTTCTTTAAGCAGATTACCTTTCATATCCCATAATTTTATACCTTGGTCTATTGCGGAACCGGTCATTATTGTATTACCGTCTGGAGATATTGCAACACTTGAAAAAGATATACTTAATTTGTTTTCTTTTAGTTTTAATATTTGTTTACCATTTTTTTCAAAGAGAATACAAGAAGGTAATCCCCCGATAAGAACCTTTTTACCGTCTGGTGAAAATGCAATTGAACTTATATTTGTAAAATCTGCCAAATCATATTTGGTTAACACTTTGCCTTTGCGGTCGATCAGTTTTGCATTGCAGCCAGTACTCGCTGCGTACAAAATTACACTTTTATTATCAGGCGAAAATAATACATTTTCGTAGTTTTCCGGAAATTTGATTTTTTCTAAAATTTTACCTTCATGGCTGCTAAATGCAACCGTACTGTCGTTCGAAACAGATACTATAGTCTTCCCGTCAGGAGAATAGTCTATCGCACTTATATAATCATCATGAGCTTTAAATTCCTTTATAATCTCACCGTCAAGGTTATAAATCCTGATCATTCCGCCTGAAGTTGTAGCAAGTGTTTTACCATCCGGTGACAGCTTCGCTTTTTCTATAGTTTCTTTAAATCTGAATTTTGTGCGGTAAATAGCATTGTTGTAATATATATCCAATATATTTTGATTTATCTCTTTGTTATTTGGATCTAAAGTTCGGGCATACTCAGCTATTTCTAGAGCCTTTGTAGGATCTTCAGACTTGATTTTTTGAGAAAGCAGATTGTAATATAAAGCTTTTGCTTTTTGCTTCTCGGCTTGAGTTATGCTTACCTGCTCTTCCGCCTTTTTTCTTTCGCTTAATGCCCATAGCGTGAACAATGCGAATATCACGAGCAGTATTGAAAGTATCGTAACCGTTAATCTCTTTCTTTTTTTCTCCGCTTTTTCGATCTCATCTTTACTTTTCTCTACAAACTCGCTTTGATCTTTATTCAAATACAGCTTATCTAAATACAGCTCAATATACTTCAGCGACTCCTTGCCTAATAGTAGCCCATTACGCTTGAAAGTAGAGTATGCATTTTCGATATACTGTCTGACTTCGAGAAGTTCTTTTTCAAGCATCGTGATCTTTTCATAGATCTTCATAGCAAGAGCATCATGCCTGAGTTCATATTTCCCGGATTCGTCTTTATCCTTAAGGATTCTGGAGCTTGTGAATTGTCTGATTATCTCTCTTATCTTCTCAGGCAGTAGCTCTTTGCCGAATGACTTTACGCTATCAGAAATTTCTTCTTCGGTAACCTGTTTTCTGGTACCTTTAAGGGAAACAAAGCTCTTTAAAACTGTTGTTCCTGATTCAGGATCGGGAAGCTTCTTGATCTGCTCATCAAGAAAGTTACCGAGAATGTCAGCAACATCACCGATACCTTCGAGCAAAGCTTTCGTGAAGACTGTTTTGCTTTGTTCAGCACTGACAGCTTTCTGATAAATTCTGTCCAGATAAACTTGAAGATATGTAAGCTCGATCTCTCCGGATGATGATTTCAGATTCTCTAAAAGTGCTTCTGAAAAACCTTCTTCGACTTCTAATCCGCCCGCCTTGCATGATCCTTCAATGACTTCTTTGGCGTGGATTAAGGACATCTTCTCGATCCTGATCCTGTTCTCCATGATCGATCGTAGCTCGGTTTCAAACTCAGTTATTCCTGCTAGATATTCTTCTCTGATCACAAATACGAACTTTGTTTGAATATTGCTTTTGATTATTTTCTTTACAGTTTGAATAAAATCTCTCTTCTCAGCTTTGCTTCCAAATATGAATAGTTCTTCAAACTGGTCAAATATGAAATATATAGGCTTAAAGTGATCTAAATAAACTGACTGGACAGCTTTTGCTATTCCGTTTGCTTTATCCTCAAGCAGAGATTCGATCGGGGTATGCGCTGTCTTCGCCAAAGCTTTTTCAAAGCTTGCGTTCATATCGCTTCCGCGCCTGATGCTTACAGGCAGCCAGTCGCTGTCTTCGAATCTATTAGCGAGCCCGCACTGGATTATCGATGATTTACCTGTACCGGATACTCCGTAAACAAGAAGAGTTTTGCTTGAAAATATCTTGTGATATATTTCGTCAACCTCATTTCCCCTGCCGAAGAAAATATCTTTATCTTCTTTTACATAGCTGTCCAGAAACTTGAACGGTGATTTAAGCATATCTTACCTTTTTCTTATCATTTGTTTAATTTAAATAGCTCCTGCCTTAACTTTATTAGGTCAACATGAGTAATCCCTTTTTTCTCGAGCTCATTAATTCTCTTTAATATCAGAACATAATACATCTCATCACCTGTGTAAACCGGTTTATGTTTTATTTCTTTAAAAATATTCTCTACAGTCTTATAGCCACTGTCATACAACATTGCTATAGATTTCTGTATCAGCAAATCAGGGTTGTTCGGGCCATACTTCATGCCAGTGTCTGATAATTCAATAGCCTTTTTAAAATTCTGATTGTCAGTTTCGGTTTTTGCCAATTCACTATAACAATCCGCAATATCTTTTTCCAAATCGGCGATGTCCTTTGAAGAAATGCTGTAAGAAGAATTTTTCAAAACCAAATCAAAGTCTGATGCAACTTCATTTAAGATTTTGTATCTGTTCTTAAGATCGTTTTCAGGTTTTGCCGTTAAAAGTTTCTCGCGGGCATTTTCAATAATTAGTTCATCACTGTTAAGATCAATTTTGTATTTCTTTTTAGTGCTGATACTAAGCTCATCAATACCCTCTTTTTTTATTTTTTGAATTATCTGTTCGGGATCTATAAGCCATATCTGAATTCCGCCTTTATCGTTTGACATCGCTATGTATTTACCGCATGGCGAAAATGCAGCTGAAGTTACATCATTCCCAAAACCCTCGAAGGTATGGATGATATTTCCTTTTAAATCCATAATTTTTGCTGTATTATCTCTGCAGGCTAGAACTATGTGTTTCCCGTCAGGTGAAAATCTAACTGAATTTAAAGAATAACTAAAAGTTTTCTCCGATAGAACATTACCACTTAAATCCAAGAGATAAAAATAGTTCCACAACGAACTTCCAATTGATTTTCCGCAGGGTGAAAAAACAGAATAATTTGCAGGACCAAGTTCTTTAAATTCGCCAGATTGAATATCCCACAGTTTTGCGTTGCCGTCTCTAGATGCAGTGAGAAGACTTTTCCCGTCCGGAGAATAATCCGCTGAGCTTATATAAATTCTTTCCCATTTGTAAGATTCTAAAATATTTCCATTTACACCGTAACACCTTACAGTATCCTGAATTGACTGAGTAAATATCTCATCATCCGTCTCTCTTCCAAAATGAACAAAACGGAGATGTTCTTTGGGTGTTTTTATTCTTTTGATCAAATTTCCGTCTTTGCTATAAATTCTGAGAAAATTATCGAGACAGGCGGTTACTATTTTTTCTCCATTTCCTGAAAATGACGCATATACTACCTTATCTTCATGACCGTCAAGTCTAAGTATCTCGTTGCCTTCATAAGTCCACAAAACCGCTGTACTGTCGTCAGATGCGGTAATAATGTTTTTTCTATCCGGTGATCTTTCCGCATAATTGACATATTTTTTATGCCACGAGTTATAATTGATCTCTCTTCCCAGCGTGTCAAGAAGTATCTCTCTCGGCCGCCAGCTTCCATGGCCTGTATTCCATGAATAATCAAATTTCCATTTTTTTTCAAGAATTGCATTTCCGTCGAAATCTGTAATTTTAAGAATATTTAACGGGCTAACTACTGAAATATTTGAATCGTCGGGCGAAATGCTTAATGCTTCTGCCGGATAATCGGAAATTATTTTTTTAAGCAGATTTCCTTCCAAATCCCAGACGATCACATTGCCATCGTTTCCCGAGCTAATAATACGCTTAGAATCATGGGTGAATTTTGCATCTGTTACAATATCATTATGACCTTTTAAGACTTTTATGACTCCGCCTGATTTATCCCAAAGGATAACAGATTTGTCATCACCTGACGTAACAATATATTTACCGTCATAAGAATAATTCAGAGTATTGATCTTTTTTTCATGGCCGGGTTTTTGAACGGCAGTTTTCTGACTTATATCCCATTTCAAAATTCTGCTGGGAGACTCTGCACTATTTACAGTGTAGATCTCTTCTTCAGACTCTGACAATTCTATTTGATTTATTTCAGCCTGATAAGTTTTAATCATCTCAATAATTATACCCTTTTCGTCATAAAGCACTACATCTCCATTTTTCAAAGCTATAACTATTTTATCTGATTGAGTAAATTTAGCAGAGGTTATAGCGTCTTCAGCTCTTATCTTATTTAAGACTTCGCCTTTGACATTTAGTATAGTCAAGATACTGTCTTCACAAGTTACGCCTTCATCAAACAAATTTAATTTAAAACAACTGATTTTTGTGCCGGTTTTGTTCACACCTGTCGAGTAGGTGGAATATCTTTCAAAGCAGTTTATCCTTTCAATATGATCTCTTTCGCGTTTCCATACTCCTATCCTTCCTATTTCACCCCAAGCAACATATTTTCCATCGTCAGAAATGCTTATAGAAGTTATTTCGAGCGCATTACCATAATTTGATATGTTCTCAATCTGGCTGTCTTTGAGATAATAATCAAGATTATGAAAGAGATCAATTTTTTTACTATCGAGTAATTTCCCTTTTTTATCAAAGATTTTTATTGAATCTTTAGCAGCTACTGCTATAATACCGGATTTATCTGCGAATGCAATTTCAGCATCTCCTGGAGTACAAATAGGAAGATCAGCAATTAAATCACCTTTAATATTAAACATTTTAGGATGTTCAAAATATTTTCCGGCAACAAAAAAGCTGTCGTCCGGAGAAAATACAATGTTGACTATTGAACCTATTTCATTCTGGAAATCTTTGATTTTGTTGCCTTTAAGATCCCATAGTCTAATGTTTGAACTCCTGAAAGGTACTTCGATTATTATTTGCTTTGATGGAGACAACTTAATTACGTTTTTAGAATCTTCAAATTCAGCGACAGTACTGTAAAAATTTCCTGAGTAATATGAATTCAGGACTGCTTTTAAGGCTGAAATGTTATTTTTATCTGTTTCAAATGCCTTTTCAGCCAATCGAAAGCTAATTGTAGGATCATTCTCGAGTTCTATGAATGAATATGAAGCGTAGAGATTAGAATTAGATTCGTTCTTTTTCTCTATGGCCTCGAGCTGACTGTTTTTTGCATTATTCCTTTCTCTTAATGCCCAGAGCGTGAATAATGCGAATATCACGAGCAATATTGAAAGTATGGTAACCGTTATTCTCTTTCTCTTTTTCTCCGCTTTATCTATCTCGTATCTGCTTTTATCAACAAACTCGCTTTGTTCCTTATTCAAATACAGCTTATCTAAATACAACTCAATATATTTCAGCGATTCTTTGCCGAGAAGCAAGCCGTTTTTCTTGTATGTTGAGTATGCATTCTCAATATACTGCCTGACTTCGAGAAGTTCTTTTTCAAGCATAGTTATTTTTTCATAAATTTTTAAGGCAAGTGCGTCATGCCTAAGCTCGTATTTGCTTGATTCGTCTTTATCTTTGAGGATTCTGAAGCTGATAAACTGCCTGATTATCTCTCTTATCTGCTCAAGCGAAAGCTCTTTGCCGAATGACTTTACGCTGTCGGAAACTTCTTCCTCTGTAACCTGCTTTTTCGTTCCTTTGAGCGAAACGAAGCTCTTGAGAACAGTTGTGCCTGATTCAGGATCGGGAAGTTTCTTGATCTGTTCGTCGAGGAAGTTACCGAGAATGTCAGCGACATCGCCGAGTCCTTCGAGCAAAGCTTTCGTGAAGACTGTTTTGTTTTGTTCAGCACTGACGGCTTTCTGATATATTCTGTCTAAGTAAACCTGAAGATATGTAAGCTCGATTTCGCCTGAAGATGATTTCAGGTTCTCTAAAAGTGCTTCTGAAAAACCTTCTTCGACTTCTATTCCGCCTGCTTTGCAGGAGCCTTCAATAACATCTTTGGCGTGCGTTAATGACATTTTCTCGATCCTGATCCTGTTCTCCATTATCGAAGTCAGTTCAGATTCGAACTCTGTGATCCCGGCAAGATATTCTTCTCTTATCACAAATACGAACTTTGTTTGGATATTGCTTTTTATTATTTTCTTAACGGTCTGTATAAATTCTTTCTTCTCAGCTTTGCTTCCGAATATAAATAATTCTTCAAACTGGTCAAATATGAAATATATAGGCTTAAAATGATCTAAATAAGCTGATTGGACAGCTTTTGCTATTCCGTTTGCTTTATCCTCAAGTAAAGTTTCGATTGGTGTAACAGCTATCTTCGCCAAAGCTTTTTCATAGCTGACATTCATATCGCTTCCGCGTCTGATACTGACCGGCAGCCAGTCACTATCCTCGAATCTGTTCGCAAGCCCGCACTGGATTATTGAAGATTTGCCGGTTCCTGAAACTCCGTAAACGAGCAGAGTCTTGCTTGAAAATATCTTGTGATATATCTCCTCGACCTCGTTATCTCTGCCGAAGAATATATCCTTATCTTCCTTTGTATAGCTGTCGAGAAACTTGAATGGTGATTTATGCATGATTATTTTTCCTCATTCTTATCTTTCAATAATTCCCTGACTTTTTCAAAATCAGGATGAGCTATTTCGTATTTTTCCAATTCTTCAATATCATTAATAAATTTATCTCTGAATCGTTTTTCTGCTCCGGAGAAGCTGATGTAGGTTTCATTCTTGTATTTTTCGTATATCTCTTCAGCTTTTTTCCAATTGTTATTTAAAAGATTACCGATGGCAACCGAAGTGAGCAGAAATTTATCCGAAGTGTCCTTTTCGTATGCGGATTGGGCGATCTCGAGTCCTTCTTTAAAAATCCAAACTTTGTAATACTGAAAACTCAAAACAGTCAGTTTATGCGGTGATTTGATATTTTTTACTTCATTTGCGATTTTTTCGAGTATAGTAAAATATTTATCGGTATTTGAGTAAGTATCAGTTGTTAATATTTTTTTAATAGAACGAACAGCAGCATTATAATATTCTGACGATGAATAGTTAGAGACAGAAGAAATATCAACCATATCAAATTCAAGCTTGTCGGCCAAGTCAAGAATTTCATATTTTCTGACGTTTTTAAAATCCTCGTAAGGCTTCTTTAGGTTCCAAATATAAATGGTACTGTTTTCCGAAGACCCTGCCGCAAGTTTTGAGCCTTCCTTATTAAAAACAACAGGGTAAATGTTTTCATTAGGTCCTGTGCTGAATGACATGAGCGGTTTACCTTCAAATCCTTTTAGCAAAATCATACCCGGCTTATAATTAGTTGCAGTCATTTTTCCCTGTGGAGATATGCCGCTTGAAGAAAATCTCGAGCTATCGTAATTACTAAATGAATACCTTGATTTAGATTTATAATCCTTATCCCATACAATCGTACCTCCGTCCCATCCTACTGCAACTATTTCATCCTCAGGTGTAAATGATGCCCACTGAATAGCTCTTTTCGGGCCTTTTAGAGTTTTTAATATATTTCCTTTGATATCTCTTACTATAACGGAATGAAAAGTAGTAGTTAATATTCGTGATCCGTCTCTAGAAAAATCTATCGCATATACAGGAAAATCATTAATGACCGCGATTTTATCACCGTTCAAATTCCAGAGAATAAGATTACCATCTTCGGCAGCGGTTGCTATAATATTACCATCGGGAGAATAACAAGCATTCCATACCCGTTTTTCATGTCCGCAAATTCTATTTAAAATATTGCCATTATAATCCCAGACAATAGCCGTGCCGTCACACGAACTTGTTAGTATATTTTTTCCGTCCGGAGAATATCTAATAGATTGGATCCTATCAGTATGACCTTCAAAAGTTGATAATAGCTCTCCCTCATTATTAAACATTGTTATTAAACCTGATCGATAACCTGCAACCAGACAGCTGTCATCGGGTGAAAATACAAAGGAACATATATCATCGCTTTTAGTTTTTATTTTTTGTGTTTCAATTTCTTCAAGATTCCAGAACCTGATTTTTCCGTTATGGCTGCATGTAATAAATTTATCTTCTGCATCAATAAATCCCGCCCAGACAATATCTTCACCCGCTGTCTTAAATTCGTGGAGAAGATTACCGTCAAGGTCCCAAATACACGCTGAACCCTGAAGTCCTGCTGTGAGCTTTTTACCGTCATAGCTGAAAGCAATATAATGGGCTGAGAAAGCTGAGGGTATTTGAATATCTCTTCCCGAGCTCATACCTGAATCCCAAATCATTAACCTGCCTCTTGGAGAATTCATCATAATTGACTTACCGTCTGGTGAAAACACGAAATTATTAAACCATTGGTTTTGTCCAATTTCTTTCAGCAAACCACCTTCCGTGTTCCATACCTGAGTTGTTTGGGTTTCTTGCTCTCCCGAGCCGATAACTATTCTTTTTCCGTCCGGAGAAAAGTTTTTTGTGTTTTTAATAATTAACGGAATGTTGGAAAAATCAAAATATTTGTGCTTTGTAAAATTCTGTACCGTGTTTCCTTTGAGGTCGCATAAGATCATCGGCTTTCCATAAGAGAAGAGAAGTACGCTTTGTCCGTCAGGAGAAAATGTCGCTGAAACAATTTCCTCAAAGCCGTTGAATTCTTTTATTGTTTCACCTTTAAAATTTATCAGCAGGGGAATACTGTCTGTGCATATAAATATACTTTTACTGTCCGGAGATAATACAGCATTGTTTACCTTGAAGGACGTTTTGATTTCAACAAATCTATCTTCTTCAATAAAATACAAATTCACTGTAAGATCAGAACCGCTGTGAATCAAAAATGTTTTTTTATCAGGGGATAATTCGTAAACCAAATTATCTTTTTCTAGTGAAACTACTTTTTCAGGCACCGGGTTGTCATAATATATTGATGTAATATTTCTGTAGATATCTTCGTTCTGCGGGTCAAGTTCAAGTGCGTGTTCCGCTACAGCTAAGGCTTTTATAGGATCGCTTTTTACAATTTCTTTCGCAAGCGAGTTATAGTACAATGCCTTTGCTTTGATCTCATTTTTCTCTGCCCTCTCTTTTTCTTTTACTGCCCAAGAACTCAGATTCATCAGGGTAAAAACGAGCTGATTTTCTTCCTGTTTAACTTTTTCGGCGCATAAACTTATAAAATCGGTAATGCTTTTTTCAAGATACAGCTTTTCAAGATACAGCTCGATGTATTTCAGCGATTCTTTGCCGAGAAGCAAGCCGTTTTTTTTGTATGTTGAGTACGCATTTTCTATATACTGCCTGACTTCAAGGAGCTCCTTTTCAAGCATTGTAATCTTTTCGTAGATCTTCATAGCAAGAGCATCATGCCTGAGCTCGTATTTGCCGGATTCGTCTTTGTCTTTCAGAATCCTGAAGCTTGTGAACTGCCTGATTATCTCTCTTATCTGCTCAGGCTGCATCTCTTTACCGAACGATTTTACGCTGTCTGATACTTCTTCTTCTGTGACCTGCTTTTTCGTGCCTTTGAGCGACACGAAACTCTTTAGTACGGTAGTGCCTGATTCAGGATCGGGAAGCTTCTTGATCTGCTCATCAAGAAAGTTACCGAGAATGTCTGCGACATCGCCGAGACCTTCGAGCAGGACTTTCGTGAAGACTGTTTTGCTTTGTTCAGCACTGACGGCTTTCTGATATATTCTGTCTAAGTAAACCTGAAGATATGTAAGCTCGATCTCGCCTGAAGATGATTTCAGATTTTCAAGCAATGCTTCTGAAAAACCTTCTTCGACTTCTATTCCGCCTGCCTTGCAAGAGCCTTCGATTACTTCTTTGGCGTGCTTCAAAGACATTTTCTCGATCCTGATCCTGTTCTCCATTATCGAAGTCAGATCAGTTTCGAATTCGGTAATTCCTGCCAGATATTCTTCTCTGATCACAAATACGAACTTTGTTTGAATATTGCTTTTGATTATTTTATTAACAGTCTGTATAAATTCTTTCTTCTCAGCTTTGCTTCCGAATATAAATAATTCTTCAAACTGATCGAATATAAAATAAATAGGTTTGAAATGATCTAAATAAACTGATTGGACAGCTTTTGCTATTCCGTTTGCTTTATCCTCAAATAAAGGTTCGATTGGTGTAACAGCTATCTTCGCCAAAGCTTTTTCAAAGCTGGCATTCATATCGCTTCCGCGTCTGATACTGACCGGCAGCCAGTCACTATCCTCGAATCTGTTCGCAAGCCCGCACTGGATTATTGAAGATTTGCCAGTTCCTGAAACTCCGTAAACGAGCAGAGTCTTGCTTGAAAATATCTTGTGATATATCTCCTCAACCTCATTCTCCCTGCCGAAGAAAATATCCTTATCTTCCTTTGTATAGCTGTCGAGAAACTTAAATGGTGATTTATGCATAATTTAGCCTTTATATAATTACTTCATTCTATAAACTTCGATCTTTTCCGGGTATAAGTTTTTGTCGAACAAAATTTCTTCCGGTTCACAATCTTTATCTGATAAATATTTTTTGTAAAATTGTTTTGACATAGCAATATTGTATTTCTTTGCCGTATTGCAGTCAATTAATCTTGAAGTCAGGTTAAGGTCGTCACCGATATAAATAGGATAATACCCCAATGTTTTTCTTGAAACGTCAAGCTGATAAATTGTTCCGTAATGCAAAGCGACTCGCAGGTCAAGCGTCTGCCTGAAAGCTAGTGATTCTGTAACGCTTAAAATTTTTTCATTGAAAATCTCTCGGATATTTCGTGCGTAATCTATGGCAAGTTTGCACGAATCCGGTCCCTTTGCAATTGCAAAAAAGCCATCTCCGGTGGTATTAATTATCATAGAGTTATCATCGCTGTCATCGAATTCAATTGATGCTTTAAACATCGAATGTACAACATCTATAACACTTTCCATAATATGCTCTCTGAAATTTGCCTGATACAGCAACTGTGTAAATCCGCTTATATCGACAAGAATTATGCTGCACTCAATTTTTCTAAAATTTTCAAACTTAGACATAATATCCTCAAAATTATTTATGTGAATTATTTGGACTATAAGAGAAAAGATGAAATAATTGCAAAATGCAACTAAGATATGACAATCATACTCCTCAATTTATTTTTTACTTTGCAGGATTTTTGCTCTATATCACCCCTATTTTTTTTGTTCTAGAACTATAATTCCTTTATCAATAATTTCCTTAAGCTTTGTAAGATTTTCAACACCGAAATAGGCGGTTATTCTTCCGTTATATCCGCTTGACGCAAATGCTCCCAATTTTGTCCCTTTATGATAAAAACCCAATTTAAAATTGCCTTTCGTAGAATAAAGAACCTCGGTATATGCCCCGCTTTGTTCTCCGCTCCATTTACTTGCAAGATCGGTCATATAAGCTATCGCCTTTGACAGGCTTTCCACTTCATCTGAGTCTAAAAAGGCGGTGTCGGACATACCCTTAAGATCGTTTTCAAAAATTTCTACTCTTATTCCCCGTATCTTTTGAGATTCGAGACCCGGTTCGTAGATTATAAGAGCATCAAGATCCATTTTACCCATACCGGAAATTTCTCCGAGTGCGTAAGAATCCTTGACGATCAGCTTTCCCTTCTTTGCCAGGAAAGATTCGAGCTTTGTTGACGATCCAAGTACATTATCCTCTCCCTTTTCCTGTGCAAAAAGACCAAAGTTCATGGTAATGATGACCAAAACTGCGAAGAATAGATTAATTTTCATCGGAATAGCCTCTTATTTTAACGAACCTTTTTTATTCAGTCTTAGTTCTGGCAACGCGGAAGCCATCAAAGTATTGAGAAAGCCATGGTGACCTACTTTTCTCAAAAGTACATAAAAACTCATACAATTCGGAAAGAAAACTTCCACCACGAAGGTTTGCTATCGCTGCATAAGTCCCTGTTTCAAAAGGGTCTGTACACGATGTACCAAGATCGTAAAAGCTTCCCCATACATGTTCGGCTACATTTCCGGCCATATCGCATAAACCGTTTTTGCTATTGCCTGCAGGCGAACGAGTACCAACCGTATAGGCATAATAACGGTCATGTCCTACACATAAAAGATCTGTTGGAACTTCATTACCCCACGGATATAATCTTTCATCGTCAAAACTTCCGGCATATTCCCATTCTGCAGCTGTCGGCAGTCTGTATCCGTTTACTAAAAAATCGCATGTCGCCGCATTCCACAAGGCGTTTGTACTGGTAGGTACGGCTCCCCAGTTTGCGGGATCTGTTGAACCGTCAATTGTGTAGCAGGGAGTCAGACCCTCAGACATGCTTCTAAGATTACAATATTTAATTGCATGATACATGCTGATACCCATAATCGGATAATAATCACCGAGTGAATCGTTTGATGAAATATCCTGTGGCAGAATACCCATCACATCCAGCCATTCTTTTTGAGTCACCTCGGTTTTGCCGAGATAAAAGGCTTTTGTTAATGTTACATTTACCGGCAGGCTGTCAAGAGAACCGACTTCCGATCCCATTACAAAACTGCCCGCAGGAAAAAGCACAGATATACCAGCCACATTTTCAGCTCTGGAAACATTCGAATAGCCACTAGAATCTGCATAAGTAATAGCTCTTATCCTGTAATAATTAATTGATCCCGCAGTTGTCGGTTGGGTATCTGTCCATTTAAATGTATTCTCGCTAGAAGTGCCATAGTTTATTATCCACTCTCCGGAGTCACCTGTCTTTTTGTCTATTTTAAAGCCCTTTTCTCCTTCCACAGGATACCCCCAAGTAAGTTTCGTCTCACTAGCTGATTCGACATATGACTGTAAATAAAATGGATTCGGCAAAGGAGCAACAGAAACTGAATCCAGTAAATAATCCGAAGTGTTTTGGTCGTAACACACTCTGATCCTATAATGATTTGTGATGCCGGTGTGTGGCATTGAATCTATACAGTCGTGAGTGTTTTGATTCAAAACCAAATAATTCTCCTGCCAATCGGGATCATTGCCTATTTTTCTGTCAATATTGAAAGTATAGCCTTCTTCGTTCAGATAATCTGAATTCCATGTTAATTTTATACTGCTGAAACTTTCAAAATCAACTTCAAAAGTGCTAAGTGCATCAACTCCGCTTGTATTCGGATCGAACATGCTTGTTCGTTCGTGATCTGTACACGCCGCGATTGTGATGATTATCGTTATAACGCAAATTATTGTAAGCACTGTTTTTTTCATTGAGATCACCTCTGTTATTATGTTAATTCAACTTTGATTAGTACTGTCTTTCTTTATACCACGAATAGAAAAAATATCCTAAAGGCACAAGAGATACGCTGTATGTTATGTTTCTGTAAGATTCGAAATCTTTTGTTTTATCAAAAGAATCGACTGCCGTCGGAGTATCCGTAGCGGTATCATGGTCATCAAAGTACGAATCAGAAACGGAATTAAAATAAATTCCCAAACCTGTTGTTCCTACAAATGTGCCTAAAGCTATCCATTTCTGTTTTTCCCAAAACTTTCTTTTCGGCTCGTTTTTAAAAGAAAATTTTTCTCTGATGAGCTTTTCCTCTTCCATTGCCCGAATTCTTTCTTCCTGTTCAAGCTTTTTAGCTTCAGCTTCAACTCTGAGCCTTTCGAGCTCTGCCTGCCTGGTTATCTCAATCTCTCTTAATCTTTCTTCCTGTTCTCTTTTTTTCGCAGTCTCTTCGGATCTTATCTTTTCCTTTTCTTCCAGCATTGCCATTACTTTGATTTCGTCAATTTCGGCGCTTATTTTGTAATACACTGTCGTATTAGCTTTGTCAATTATTTCGTTTATGATTTTGACATCAGTTATCATGCCCATCGAGTTTGCAATGATCTCGTCTTTTTCAGTAATATAGTTTTTTACGATGGTCTCGCTTCTGATAAATGTCGCAAATCTCTCGACAGCATTCTGTTTCGCCAGATTAAGACATTTCTGCTTCGCATCAATTATTGTTTCCGAATCGTTGTAACTGTACCTATACTCTCCCTCGATCTGCTTTGAACAGACAATAACTGTCGCAAAAAGCAAGAACGCCATAACAACATTCTTCATATTTACCTCTTTTAAGTTAACACTAAGCAATATAAACGATTATTTTTAAAAATCAAGTATTAGAACTACAATACATCCGCCAAATCATTGGCAGCTTTCCCGATTTTACCTGAAGATTCACCCAAGGCTATGAGTTTTATCTCAAATTCCTGAAAAATGTCCGGATATTTTTCCATTATTGATGATAAAGTTTTCTTGCCCCCAATTTCTTCCAATATATTTTTTGAATTTGCTTTAAGTTTATCATCAGCCACAAACAAAGCAAGATTTATTATTTCCGGATAGAAATTATTATCACTTTTTTCAGGGAGAGGCCTTGCTTTATTATCTTTTTGATTTTGAAAATTCACCATAGCAACCATAGAATCATAAATGTAATTATTAAAATCATCATAATATCCTACAACTTTCCAGAAATTTTTTCTTTTCTGAATTTCATCCTCTGTTTCCTCGATCATCCTGACGGTTTTTGGTAGCAAAGCAATTGTATGATCAAGAATACCATAAACAAAACCTACTCTATTCATCTCGATTTCAAGTTTCGTAAATATTTCCGGTCGGTCTTTAAGAATAATGAGAAGATCATTAATATTGTCTATTTCTATCATTTGAGCTGTAACCGATTTTACTTTTTCATCAGCCCATTCTGCTGCTATTTCCATGCTTTTTGTTACAGTAATCCCCGCAGCAAGCAGTGATCCATAAGCTTTCCAGTATTTTGACCTTGTATTCTTTTCACCTTCTTCCTGATCAGGAAAGCCTATTTCTTCGAAAAAAATCCCCAACTCATTTGATGCACTAGACAGATTTTCTTCGCTATAGGGATTAATTACGAAAATTTCAAGTTCGGTAAATACGGTATTGTATTTGCCCATTGTATCATGCAGTTTTTTTCCTTCTTCAATTTCATTTATGACATCTGCAATCACAGATTTCAACTCATCATCCGCACTTTTTGAAGCGATCTTTAAAGAATCTGCAATTGAAACTCCTCTGCCTATCAATTTTGAGAAAAGTTTCCAAAATTTACTTCTTTGCTCTGATTTGCTATTTTTTTCTAACATGATGGTCCTTCCATTTAATTTGCCGTTTATCAAACCCATCACGAAATTGTATTTGGTAATCTTGTTCTCAATAACATCTTTTTGCTTTTCAAGAAATTCTGTCAAAATCAATTCGTCATCCTGGTTGTCAACGATCTCTTTTATTTCAGCTAATGAAAAATCAAACTGCTTAAAGAAACTTATCAGGTTTGCAGCTTCGAAATTGCTTTCGTTATAATACCGGTACTTTGAAAACTCATCGACCTTTGCAGGTATCAAAAGACCCATTTCGTGGTAGATCTTCAACATTTTCGGTGTCAGGTTCGTAACCTTTGAAAATTCTCCGATGCTGTAATACATTTTCTCCTCCGGTTTTTAAATTATAAAAACAATGTAAACATAAACCCAAGGTTCAAGTCAAGCGGTATTTTGAAAATATTTTAAAATACAAAATAGTCTCGGAATTACTCATAGCAAATTAATACTTAGCTTTTTACCAGCCTTATCAGACACCATTCGTTCATTTCGTAATAGCCGTCGGTGATAAGTCCGCCGACTTCCTTGATCCGTGAATACATCCTTGCATTTTCTTCGATAAGAATACCTGATAAAATGATCATTCCTTTGGGTTTCGTGATCTTCTTAAATCCCGGAATTAATTCTTCTAGAACGCTTCTGTTGATATTTGCGATAACTACATCATAAAGATTTTCAGCTTCATAATCGCTTTCAGTCGTAAATTTTGTATGGATTTTCATGTCGGCATGATTCAGATGAGCGTTTTCTTTGCAGTTGTCGTAGCTTTCCTCATCAATGTCAACGGCTGTAACACTTTCTGCGCCCAGCTTTACTGCCGCTATAGCTAATATTCCTGATCCTGAACCAGCTTCAAATACTTTTTTATCTGTAAACTCATGCTTGCTGATCTCCTGAAGCATGAGTTTCGTAGTTTCATGTGTGCCTGTTCCGAAAGCCATCTTAGGCTCGATCAGTATTTTGATCTTGTCGGTCTCGACTTCAATCCAGGCCGGTACCACGAGAAACTTTCCCGCTTCGATCGGCGAATAGGTTTTCTTCCATTCTTCACGCCAGTCGGTTTTCGGAATACTGACCGCTTTCATTTCGGGAACATCCCCTATTCCGTTCTCCTCAAAAAACAACAGCAGAGAATTCTTTATGATTTCAGGATCGTCGTCCTCTTCAAAGAAAAGCCTGAGCCCGGTATCCTCTTCAAAAGTGGTTTCGTCCAGATCTTCGATCCCTTTACAGCCTATCGAAAATGCAAATTCCGTGATCACATCTTTGATTATCTCGTCGTTTATTTTAATGTCTATCGAATACCATTCCATATCTCACGCGCCTTTAAATTGATTTGCAATTTCATTTAATATCTTATCGGCTACCTGAAGTGCTTTAAGCCCGTCCTCGCCCGTTACTTTTACAGGCTTTCCTTTTGAGATCGCTTCTACAAAATCCCTGTTCTCTTCGAGAAGTGCATTAACTTCGATTTTTTCCCTCTTTGAATAAATTATTTTTTTATTCACAAAATCGAGATCGGCAACAGCCATACCGTCATTGATCACAGCTTCTTTGTCGGCAAGGTAGAATATGTCTGCAATTCCCGTATCAAGATCGAGCGATAGATATTTGTGCTCCTGGAATATCCTGAACTTTCTCATTTTCTTTAAGCTCATTCTTGAAGCTGTGAGGTTCGCAACTGCTCCGTTCTTGAACTTTATTCTTACATTGGCTATATCTGTCGTATCGGTTACTACAGCAACGCCCGCTGCATCTATTCTTTCAATGTCTGATTTTATCAGACTCAATATCAGATCTATATCGTGGATCATCAGATCAAGCACTACTGAAACATCCGCACCCCTCGGGTTGAACGGCGCGAGTCGGTGGGCTTCAATGAACTTCGGCTCTATCTCAAAATTCTTAAGCTGCGAAAATGCAGGATTATATCTCTCTATCTGACCGACCTGAATTATCAGGTTTTTCTCTTTTGCCAGCCTGACAAGTTCTATACCCTGCTCGACTGTAGCGGTGACGGGCTTTTCTATGAATATATGTTTCCCTGCGAGAAGACATTTTTTCGCTACTTCATAGTGTCCCTGGGTCGCGACCGCAACGACCATCCCGTCAACCAGCGGCAGTAATTCTTCCAGATTATTAAACCCCCGACACTTATTCAGTTCTGAAGCTGTTTTGACCGCTTCCGGATTTATATCGTAAACACCGATAAGTTCCGAAATATCCGGCAGCATTGTATGCATCTTTGTGTGCAGTTTGCCCAGATGTCCGCATCCAGCTATTCCAATTTTTGTTCTCATAAATATCCTTATTTCATTTCCTGATTTGATGCTTTAATATAATAGAATTTCTTCGTTAAGCTTGTTACAGATACAGGATAATTCGTCTGATCTGTCGTCGCGAAATATGTAAATCCTTCGTACGGCAGATCCGAGTGAAATACCAGATATGACTTTGCGTTGGTAACGGCGCTCCATGAAACTGTCAGCGTAGTTCCAGAAACGCTGGTAGAAACATTCTGCGGATCGGCAAGATGAACATAGCTCACTGCCGCTAATGCGTCGATGAGTCCCCAGCCGTATCTTGTGCTGTCTGGATTTGATGCCCGGTTTGCCGTCATCATCAGAGCTTCCCTGACATCCATGTTCGTCCAGTCCGGATGGGCTGATAATAGCATACATGCGACTCCTGCAACTAGAGGCGTCGCGAACGAAGTTCCTGACCCTGTCGCATAAGTTGTATTTGTGCTCGATACAGCGTAATAATCGCTTACGCCCCGGGCAACGACTTCCGGTTTGATCCTGCCGTCATAAGACGGTCCGTATGATGATGAAGCCGCTATCACTCCGTTAAGATCGACGGATCCGCATGATAAAATGCTGTCCGCGTCGGCCGGAGCCGATAAATAATGCCACGCGCTCGTTCCTGAATTACCCATAGAATTGCAGACGATCATCCCGAGATATGCTGCATGTTTAGCTCCCAAGGTACATATCGCGGTAGTACCGTTCATATCAGAATATGTATAATTATCCGCCGGATCGTCGAATTCCGAATATCCGAGCGATATGGAAGCTACATCTGCACCGAGCCCTTCGCCCCATTCAAGGGCCGCTACCATGTAATCTTCCTCATAAGTTCCCTCGCTTGCATAATTTTCAGTCTTAGCGAGCAGAAAATCCGATCTGAAAGCCGGCCCGACGAATGTTCCGGGTTTATATCCAGCCGCAATCGACCATGTTCCAGTTCCGTGTCCTTCCTGACCGGTTGAATCATGTATATCGTCAGCTGTCTCATCATCTCCATATATGAAATCGAACTCATCAACGACCGTAAGGCTGTCGAATACCTGATGATCCTTATTAAAACCCGTGTCAACTATCATGAGTCTGGCCCCCTGACCCTTGTATCCGAGGGCATGGACAGCAGGTATATTTATCTGATTCACCTGATTATATGTCAGGTTATAATAAGCGTCTTTTGAAACTTCAGCAGTCTGTTCATTTTTTATGTTTAAATCTTTCTTTACTTTCGGCAGAATATCAATATATCTTACAAAATTCATTTTAGATATTTCAATAGCTTTTTCTGAAGTTATTTCAGCAGATACAAAATTGAACCATTTCGATCTTGCTCTTTCTTTTTCAAGTTCGAGTTTGTCTATATATTCCTGATTGACCGGTAGATCACAGAATAATGTAAGGTCATTTGTTCTTTTAAAAGTTTTTGCTCTTCTTTTAAAAGTTTTTTCATCAAGCAGTATTTCGTTTTTAGCTTTGTCAAAAGAGGATTGATCGTATATATTCTTGTCGGTAAAATAGATCACAAAAGCCCGTGGTTCATCAGATTTGGAGTTTATGAAATTCTCCGCTCTATTTGAAAACTTATTCTCTTTAGACGGCATATAAAATTCTGAGGCAAAAATTAAACCGGCTGCAGCTATGGCTAAAATTGAAATAATCTTTTTCATAATTGACCCCTTATTTCAGATACAGCATCTTTGCGGTATTTTCAATTATTCCATTTACCTTGAGCTGATAAAAATAGATCCCTGTCTCCATTCCGTCCGCATTGAAAATTACTGAATGCGTTCCTTTATTTTCAGCTTCATTGACAAGGTTCTTTACCAGCTGCCCTTTTGAATTAAATATATTCAGCTCGACTTGCCCTGAATTCCGTAAATTCCATGCTATTACGGTTTCATTGTTGAAAGGATTCGGGTAATTTTTCAATAAGTACGAATCCTGCACGATTTCTGAAGTAAACTCTTCAATGATGCCCGTAGTATCTTTTACGAAAATCCGAAGGTACCATGCCCCCGCATAATCAGCAGAAATATCTTCCGGATTTTCCCAGCCTGCAGCCTCGGAATAGATCCATGTGTGATCGCTGTCGCCTGAAGGATCCATAGACATAAAATTCGCTGTAGTTGTAAAAACGACGGCGATATTACCGGTTATTGAAGACTCAAAACCGCTTTCAATGTATGCGGCCTGCCCGCCATTAAAGCTCTTTGAGCCGTATAAAGTGCCTATCACCGAATCTGTCGGTTCGCCATTGAATGATACTATTTTCCAATCGGTTGTTCCAGTCCATGAATAACCGAATTCTATCTCTTTAAGACTAAATATACTTGTCCCGAGATCGAAATTATGAGCCGCTTTCCATTCTGAAGTTCCGCTTCCAAGACAATTCTCAGGCAAAAAGCTGTATAATGTGCCGTATTCCAGCCAGATATTCGAGGGATCATCAACCTTTACTATAAGAGTATCCGCCGCAGTTCCGAACTCGGAGGTAACTTTCACTATCATTGTTGTTGACCCGTAAACAGATTTTGAAACCAGATCAAGATAAACTCTGTTCGTCTGCTCATTCAAAGTAAGGTTTCCTGTAACCATCAGATTGTTCCCCGAAAACGGAAAGTCGAACAATAGAGATGTTGAATCTGGATTGGTGAAAAACACATCGGTAATATCAATTGATCTTGTTTCATTTGGAGCCATTCTGACATCCGGAATAGGATTTTCAACCCATACAGTCCCGGAATCCTGTTTGTTTTCATTTCTCATTCCTACAAATTCGCTCAGTTTAATGAACTCGCTTCCAAAACAGGTAATGGCGAGAGTAAGTATTATGAAAGAAATTATCTTCAAATTACATCCTTTCCGGTTGATTTCAGCCATTCAATAATACGAATTAAATCTTGAAATTACAAGAACTTACATCATGATTTTTCTGTCTTGACAAATCTGGATAGAATATTTATCTTCCCAATCCGGAAATTGCCTTGGTGGCGGAATTGGTAGACGCACTGGACTCAAAATCCAGCGGGGCTCACACCCCGTTCCGGTTCGACTCCGGTCCAAGGCATAAAAAATGAGTAGAAATGCTCATTTTTTTTATTTATATTCAATTAATCATAACATTTCCAATTAAACGGACTTATATTTGGAATGTTTGGGAGGGTAGTGTGGAAACATTTTACGCTGAGAATAAGGATATTCTATTAAACTGCGAGCTTGAAATAGACGATCCGAATGAGGTTTTTCATGCTTTTGCCAGTCTTAGGATCAAGGCCGGAGATGCGGTAGAAATAATAAACGGCAAGGGCGTCAGGTTCAGATCAGAAGTCGTAGAGTGCTCAAAAAAACGGCTTCTTGTTAAACCTCTGCGGATGATAGAAAATGTCAGTGATTATAAAGATGTAAAACTGACAGTAGCGGTTTCGCTTTTGAACAAGAACTCAAAAATGAAACTTCTTATTGAAAAGCTTACAGAAATAGGCATAAGCGAATTCATTCCGTTCATATCCGACAGGACTGTGTTCCCGAAAATGAAAACCGATTCGCTGAAACCGAATATGGTATCGGCTCTCAAACAGTGCGGCGGCAGCACAGATGTGATTTTGTCCAAAACCCTGACTTTTAAAGAATTATCTGAGCTCGGGGGATTTGATGAGAAGTATTTTGCCGACATAGAAGGAAAAAGTGCATTGTGCGATAATAAGGGCAGTCATATTCTTGCGGTAATAGGTCCCGAAGGCGGCCTGACAGAAAATGAAATAGCTGAACTTTCGGAAAAAGGCTTTAAAAAAATAAAGCTGAACAAAAGGATCCTTAGAGCGGAAACGGCTGCAATAGTAACAGCTTCGAAGTTCTTGAGTTGACCGAGGAGGAAAAAAGTGATCGAGTATATTAAAAAAAGTGATCCGATCGAAAAAATTTTCGAAAAATTTCCTTCCACAAGGAAGGTTTTTATAAACAAAAGCATGAGATGCGTTGTCTGCGACATGAACAGGTTCGCCACAGTGGAGGAATGCTGCATCAATCACAAAGTTAAAGATCCGGATGACTTTGTCCGTATGCTTAACGAATCTGTGGACGAAGATCTAATTGATTGATAAAAAATATTATAATACCGATTTTGCAGATAGAAGAAATATCTGGCTTAAAGAAGTTTCAAGAACTTTTTACCCGTCAATAAAAGTTCTTCCGAAAGACCTTCATTTCTATGTCGGGCATTCTTATCTTATCTGCCGCCTATTAGACACTTTGGAAGACGCATACGACATCACTGTCGAAACGAAAAAAAAGGCTCTTGATGATGCCATTTTCTGTTTGAAAAACACAGGAAATCATAAAAAAGAAAACAACATATTTTCTAAAATAGCCAAAACTTCCGATATAAAACCATTTGAGAAAATTATCCTTGAAAATTCATTCGATGTTTTCAATTGCGTTGACACATTTCCCGAAAATGTTCAGAAATTCATTCGCGAATGGACAATAGAGATGGCTGAAGGGATGAAAAAATACTCCTTCGGAACGGACAATCCGAAAGTTCAGCTTTCTTCGACGGATGAGCTAGAAGAATACACTTATTATGTCGCCGGAACGGTCGGCGAACTGCTTTCGAGGCTTTTCACGCTCGATCATTTCAAAGTTCCTGAAAAAAACAGAGAAATTATGTTCAAAAACGGAGTTGCGTTCGGCAAAGCTCTGCAGTATGTCAATATCATAAAAGATTCGAGAGAAGATTTCACCGAAGGAAGGTGCTTTATACCGGAAGATCTTCTAAGAAAACATTATCTGACTCTTGAAGACTTTTTCAAAAGCGAAAAAAAGGATCAGATAAAGTCAGTGTATAATGAGCTGATCGAAAAAGCTGAAGATCACCTCCATGCTTCGATCCGGTATATTGAAGTCATTCCTGTCAGGTTATGGAGGATCAGGCTTTTCTGCATCTGGCCTGTCGCTTTAGCATACGCGACCCTGATCGGCATCAAAAGAGATCTTGACGATTTCATCAAGACCAATGACACCTATAAAATCCCTCGCTCCGAAGTAAAATCCATCCTGAAAAAAGGCTATTTTGCCGCATTTTCCAACTGGTATTTTAGGAAACTGATCGATTAATAGTCCGGTTCCAAAGTTTATATAAATTGACTTTTATTCTAAAAAGTTTATATTACAAGCTTTGTAAATAATCTATGGAACGCGCACGGAATGACAAAATTATCGGTAAATATAGGGGCCGGGGTAATACTTAAAAATCCAATTTTAACGGCATCCGGCACTTTCGGTTACGGCGATGAATTTGCGGAATTATTTGATCTTTCCTCGCTGGGCGGGATCGTCACAAAAGCGGTTACACCGGAAGTCAGGATAGGAAATCCAATGCCCAGAATTGCAGAAACAGAATACGGAATGCTGAATTCTATCGGGCTTGCCAATCTCGGACTAAATGATTTTCTCACAAAAAAAATTCCGACGATCGAAAAATTCAATACCGTTGTTTTTGTAAATGTCGCAGGTAAAGAGCTCAAAGATTACATAAAAGTAGCTGAAAAGCTTAATGACATCGGCTGCATTCATGGCATTGAAGTAAACATCTCGTGCCCGAATGTAAAAGAAGGCGGAGTCGCCTTCGGAACAGACCCGGAAGTAGCTGCGGAAGTTACTCGTGAAGTCAGAAAAGTTTATAAAAAGCACATAATGGTAAAATTATCTCCCAACGTTACGGATATAACCTCCATAGCAAAAGCTGTTGAATCTGAAGGTGCCGATTCGCTGTCATTAATAAATACCCTTTTCGGAATGGCGATAGATATTAAAACTTTCAGACCGAAGATAAAATCTATCGTGGCAGGTTACAGCGGACCCGCGATCAAACCCGTTGCGCTTCAGGCTGTTTACAAATGCTCAAAAGCGGTAAAGATCCCTCTGATCGGAATGGGCGGAATTTATTCTGCTGAAGATGTTGTGGAATTTATGCTCGCAGGAGCAACTGCCGTTCAGATAGGCACTGCTAATTTCACAAATCCGCTTTCAAGCCTGAATATTGCTAAAGATTTGGAAAGATTTCTTAAGGAAAGGAAAATATCTGATATAAATTCTCTTATCGGAGGAATGATAATTGACTAATTATGATGAGAAATATCTGAAGCGCGGAGCAAGCGCATCGAAGTCTGAAGTTCATTCAGCCATAAAAAACTCCGGAAAAGGCTTGTTTCCTGGTGCATTCTGCAAAATAATTGAAGATAAGCTGGGCAATGATCCCGAATACTGCAATATCATGCATGCTGACGGAGCGGGCACGAAATCTTCACTGGCATATATTTATTACAAAGAGACCGGCGACAAAAGCGTATTCAGAGGAATCGCTCAGGATTCGCTCGTTATGAATGTTGACGATGTGATCGCCGTCGGGGCCACATCCAACATGCTTTTTTCAAATACGATCGGGCGAAATAAACACATAATCCCCGGCGAAATAATCGCTGAAATAGTTGACGGTTACGAGGAAGTTATTTCTATGCTTAATAGCTATGGAATTGATATTCACAGCTGCGGCGGGGAAACTGCCGATGTCGGCGATCTTGTAAAAACTATTATTGTCGATTCAACCCTGACAGCTAGAATGAAACGCTCAGATGTAATAAACAACGACAATATTGCGCCCGGAGATGTGATAGTAGGGCTTTCCAGCTATGGAAACGCAAGGTACGAAAAGCATTATAACTCCGGTATGGGATCCAACGGACTGACTTCGGCAAGGCATGATATTTTTACGAAAATTTACTTTGAAAAATATCCCGAATCGTACGCTGATAAAACTCCGACTGAATATGTTTACTGCGGAAGACACAACCTGACTGACAGCTTCGGTCACGGCGGTTTATCTGTAGGACAGGCGGTTCTGTCGCCTACAAGAACTTATGCCCCGGTGCTCAAAAAGATTTTCGACGAAATCCAAAAGAGTAATATACACGGGATAATACACAACAGCGGCGGCGGTCAGGTAAAGTGCCGGAGCTTTGGTCATGGTATTCACTATGTGAAAGATTCAATTATCGACATTCCTCCGCTCTTTGAACTCATAAAAGAATCAGGGCACAACAGCTATCCCGAAATGTTCCAGGTGTTCAACATGGGATGCCGTATGGAGATAATCGTTCCGGAAAAATTTGCAGTTGAGATTTTAGAAATTTCTAAATCATTAGGAGTTGATTCCAAGATAATAGGAAGGATCGAGAATAACCCGGAAAGTAAAACCGACAACAAAGTAACAATTACAGCTCCTGACGGGCAAAAAATAGTATATTAGAGAAAAAACATGCACATCAATGAAAGAAACATAATACTTGCTTCAAAATCTCCGAGACGAAAAGAACTTCTTGAGAATATCGGACTTGAATTTTCGGTAAAACCCGCAGATATTGAGGAAGTTCACAGAGGAGTGACCGGATTCGGAGAAATAGTCATGGATCTTGCGGAACAGAAAGGTGAAGCGGTAATAGATCTGATGTTCCATGACAGGATAATAATCGCCTCGGATACTATCGTGGTTATAAATGACTCAATACTGAACAAACCTGAAGACAGATCTCACGCATTTGAAATGCTGAATATTTTAAGCGGAAGAGTTCACAGCGTTTTCACTTCGCTTTATGTATATGACGGTTATTTGAAGACAACAGTTAAGGAATTCACCGAAACAAAAGTGGAATTTTACCAAATGACCGGCGAACAGATAAACGGCTATCTTGATACTCATGAGCCTTTTGACAAAGCCGGAGCGTACGGAATTCAAGGTTACGGATCAAAATTCATAAAAAAGGTTGACGGCTGTTTTTTTAGCGTAATGGGTTTTCCTGTTCCGCTCTTTTCACAGAAAATGTATAAATTGGGTTATATATTATGAGAAAACTGACAATAATTGCCTCGATATTTTTCCTTGTTTCGATTTTAGCCGCGCAGAATTCAATAATTCTGATGGATAAAGTGATATCTCTTAAGTGCAGAGGCGTCGCATTCATCGGATCGGGGATCACTGTCGATGACGCTAAAATGTTCGCCGTGAATGACGCAAAGAGAAACGCTCTCGAGCAGGTCGGTACATATCTTGAATCGAACATGGAAATGAAAGATTACATGGTCACAAAAGACGAGATAAAAACCTATACCGCAGGCATACTTAAAACTGAGATCCTGAAAAGCGAAAACAAAGTTATAGAAGGTACCTTCGCGATCGAAGTCGAGATCAGCGCAATGATAGATACAGGATATTTGAAGGACAGGCTGGCTCAGATAAAGAACGATTCCCAGCTTAAAAAAATGCTCGAGGAGCAGAAAAAGCTAAATGACACGCTCACAAAAGAGATAAACGAGCTTAAAGATAAGAAAAAAGGATATGTGGAAAAAAGCAAGGATCTTGCAAAATCGCTTGAGGCAAGCGACTGGTTCGAACTGGGTTATAAAGCCCAGGAGGTCGGTAAATACGAAGAAGCTCTGAAGAATTATGATAAGGCTCTCCAGCTTGACCCAAAGATCGCCCAGATATACAACAACAGAGGGCTTGTTTATTATTTTATGAGCAATTACGCAAAGGCGGAGAGTAATTTTGATAAAGCGATCGAGATCAATCCAAAACTCTGCATGGCCTACAACAATAAAGCCGTTCTAAGCTATGATCGCAGACTGTATGATAATGCCGTGAAATCATTCACTAAAGTTTTAGAACTTGACCCGAAACTTGAGCAGGCTTATTATAACAGAGGATTCGCATATTATAAAATGAACAATATAGAATTGTGCCTGCAGGACTTGAAAGAGTATTTAAAGCTGGCAGGAAATAAGAACGGCGACGAGAACAGGATCAAAAATTTTATAAAGGAGCATGAAGATAAACAGCCTGTTTCAAATATAACACCGCCGAAAACCGAAACCGATAAGATCACTGTGCCGAATTTATACAACACAACTCCCGAAGCGGCGAAGAAAAAGATAAAAGAGGCAGGACTTGAGCTTGGGATGACTAAAAAAGTCACTGATATTGATAAAGGATTTAACCGGGTGATAGGGCAGTCGCTTAAAAAAGGTGATCTTGTAAAAAAGGGCTCGGTAATAGATATAACCGTAAATGTGGAAGCCTCCGGAGGCTGGTAAAAGAAGGAACTGTTATGATACTTTCATACAAAGGTATAAAACCTCAAATAGACGACGGCGTATTTATCGCGCCTTCCGCAGATGTGATCGGAAGGGTCAAAATTGGTAGAAACTCAAGCATATGGTTCAATGCTACTGTTAGAGCCGATGTCGATGAGGTTATCATAGGTGAAAACACTAATATTCAGGACAACTGCTGCCTACACCAGTCGGAAGGTTATCCTCTCGTTCTGGGCAATAATGTTATAATCGGCCACAGCGTTACTCTTCACGGATGCAGGATAGGGGACAATACCCTGATCGGTATGGGTGCGACCGTTTTAGATGACGCTAAGATAGGAAAATGTTCCATAGTAGCTGCGGGAGCGGTAGTGCTTGAACACAAGTCCTTCCCTGACTACTCTCTGATCGCAGGTATCCCTGCGAAAGTGATCAGAGAACTGCCCAAAGACACCGAAGAAAAGTTGTTTCATCATGCTCATAGCTATGTCGAGTATGCCCTTGATTACAAAAACGAACTAAATAATAAATCATAAAAATAGGAGTAACGATGTTTTTCAGCAAAAAAATGATGCTCGGAGGAAAGGAACTTGTCCTTGAATCCGGAAAGATGGCAAGACAGGCTAACGGAGCGGCGGTCGTAAAATACGGCGACAATATGCTTCTGGTAACGATATGCGCTCAGAAAACTCCGGCGGTGGGATTCGATTTCTTCCCCATGACGGTAGAATATAAAGAAAAAATGTATGCCGCCGGCAAATTTCCGGGCGGTTTCATAAAAAGAGAATCAAGACCTTCCAATAACGAGATCTTAAGCGCAAGAATAATTGACAGACCTATAAGACCTTTATTCCCTGAAGGTTTCAATAACGAAGTTCAGATCATGTGCAGCGTCCTTTCTTCTGACGGCGAGATAGTAATGGATGTCTTCGGAATTATCGGAACTTCTTTAGCCGTAAATCTTTCGGATATTCCTTTCTCGCAGCCTGTAGCAGCGGTAAGAGTGGGAAGACTGAACGGTGAATTCATCGCCAATCCTACTATCAAACAAATGAAAGAATGCGATATCGAACTTGTTATAAGCGGCGGTAAAGGATTTATTTCGATGGTCGAGGGAGAGTCAAAAGAAGTAAGTGAAGACGAGCTTCTTACTGCGGTCCAGTTCGGCCAGAATATTATTGATGAGATCTGCGATTTCCAGGCTGATATCATAAAAGAATTCGGTAAACCCAAATTCGAATATACAGTTCCTGAAATTTCAAAAGAACTGATAGCGAAAGTAACTTCGCTTTCAGAATCAAAGACCCACGAATTCACAAAGATCAAAATTAAAGAAGACCGGAACGAGGCGAGAAGACTTCTTCATGCCGATGTTGTTGATGCGCTTGAGGAAGAATATCCCGAAGACGAAAAGCATTTTGCGACAGTTATGCACGACCTTGAAAAAGATATAGTCAGGAAAAACATCATTAAGAACAACATCAGGATCGACGGCAGAAAACCCGATCAAATCAGACAGATAACCTGCGAACTTGACATACTGCCGAGGGTTCACGGTTCTGCTCTGTTCACAAGAGGCGAAACACAAAGTTTAGGCGTCTGCACGCTCGGTGGGGATTCCGATACTCAGACGATCGAAAATATTTATGAAAACGAAGAGCAGAAATTCTATCTTCACTACAATTTCCCGCCTTTCTCAGTCGGCGAAGTAAAAAGAATAACCGGCGTGTCTAGAAGAGAGATCGGTCACGGAAATCTTGCTGAAAGATCTTTCAAGCCTGTCATCCCGCATGAAGCCGATTTCCCATATACTATCAGACTTGTTTCAGAGATCCTTGAATCTAACGGATCTTCCTCAATGGCGTCAGTATGTTCCAACTCGCTTGCAATGATGGCCGCCGGAGTTCCGGTTAAAAAGCAGGTCGCCGGGATAGCGATGGGCCTTATTAAAGAAGGCGATGATGTCGTAATTCTTTCAGACATACTTGGAGATGAAGATCATCTGGGCGATATGGATTTTAAAGTTACCGGCACTGAAGACGGTATCTGCGCATATCAGATGGATATTAAGATCCAGGGTATCTCGATCGAGATCATGAAAAAAGCTCTTGAACAGGCAAAACAGGGCAGAAAACATATTCTCGGCATAATGAATGCGACAATATCAAAACCGAGAGAAGCGCTTTCTGAACACGCTCCGAGAATTTTAAATTATAAAATAGCCGCGGATGAGATAGGTTTATTCGTAGGACCGGGCGGAAAGAACATCAAAGGAATAATCGCGGAATTCGGCGTTAAGATAGATGTTGATGACAACGGCTATATTAAAATATTATCTGAAGGCGAGAACGGTGAAGCTGCGCTCAAACATATACAGAGCATGTTCGCAAAGCCCGAGATCGGAGCGATCTACGAAGGCGTTGTAAGAGGAGTTAAACCTTTCGGTGTTTTCGTTGAGATCATGCCGCGTATCGAGGGTCTTGTACATGTATCGGAGCTGTCACTTGAGAGGATCGCGAATGTTGAAGAGCATTTCAAGATGGGCGACAAGCTTCAGGTTAAATATATCGGAACTGATAAAGAAGGCAGGATAAAGCTTGTCAGAAAAGAACTTTTGAAACCCGAAGTAAAATAGGCGGATCTCGAGGAAATATATTTAAGGCAAAAAAATGAATGACAGCGGCACAGTAAGAAAATTACGCGCAATAATGTTCTCCGACATCGTAGGCTATTCAAAGATGATGCAGAGTAACGAGACCGAAGCTCTGAAAATACTTCAGAAGCATAAGGATGTCGTTACTGAGATCTCGGCAAAATACGGCGGAAAGATAATCAAGCATATCGGAGACGAGATCCTGATCGAGTCTGAAAGTGCCGTAACGCTGGTTCAGTGCGCCAAGGAACTGCAGAAATATTTTGCCGACAGGAACGCAACAGTGCCTAAGTCAAGAGAGCTTTGGGTCAGGATCGGTATCCACATCGGAGATGTTATCATAAAAGATGAAGACATTTTCGGCGACGGCGTAAATATCGCTTCAAGGATCAGGCCGATAGCCAATCCTGGCGGGATAGTGATTACGCATTCTGTCCTGATACTTCTGGGAAACCAGGATGACATCAAATGCAATTTCGTGGGCAATAAAAAACTTAAGAACATAAAAGAGAAAATTCAGGTTTATGAAGTTCTTCTCGATTCTCAGCTTCCATCGCCTAAACCCGATGACCCGTTCCGGTTCAACAGGGAAAATGTTCTTAAAGTCGTTATGCCGATATCGCTGACACTTTTTTTCCTGTTCCTTCTTTTTTTCCTGATGGTCTTCAACAATATAACTGATTACGAAGAGGATTATTTTAGATCCGACCTACAGTCATCTCACAGCATTACAAAAGATTTCAGAAGTATTAAAAATATCAAAGCGAACTATTTTAATATAAAATCCGCCGAGCAGTCTGACTTTCAGGCTCTTCTAGATTATTACTCGGATATGTATAGCAAAAACAGAAATAACCCTAAAGCTTCATTTTTTCTCGGGCTTGCATATTTGAATTTCGGATCGGACAGAAATTTGCTTGACAGTGCTTATATACTTTTAAAAAAATCTGAAAAGCTCGGTATAAACAGCGTATATTTCCATATCACTATGCTTGAACTTTATAATATCCTCGGCGCAAAATCTCCGGCAACCGATATGGCCCGAAAACTGAAAGATGCTTACCCCGACAACCCGCTGGCATTATTCAAATGCGCAGAAATCTATAAAGATATATGCAGGGACGATACAGAGGCGGTCGGGCTCTATCGTGATGCGCTGGAAGCCTTTCCTGATTATGCCGATGCCTATAATGCTCTTTCTGATATTGAGTTAAACCGGTATAATTATGATAAGGCAAAAATACTGGCAGACTCGGCTCTGGCAATCAATCCGACCGCCGTCACCTCAGTTCAGAACGCGGTTAAAGTGTATGCGAGTATGTCTGATTTTGAAAACGCCCGTAAGATTCTGGACGCGCTTCCGGACAATTCTTTGCAGAAATATATTGAGAATGCAAAATTAAGCCTGATCGAGAATGAACCGGCGATGGCATTGCAGTGCATTAATGACGGGCAGGCTGAGTTTCCGACGAAAGAGGAACTGATTCAGTCTTATTTTGCTATACAGAATATTATTACGCTTTCCGATTCTATCCAACAGAAGGAGAGTTCGGTCTCAGGCAGCAAGAACCAGTGGGTTGAATCATGGGATGAAGCGGTTTCAAAATCTTCAAAAGAGAAAAAACCGCTTCTTATCGTGGCTCTCGACAATACGAGCCTGAATTCAAAATATCTTGAGCTGGCACTTTCGCAGAAAGAAATAATAAGCGTGGCTGACGAAACAGTTATGTACAGACTTTTCCGGCATAAGGACAGACAGCTTCTCGATGAATTCGGCATCACTGAATTTCCGGCTATGATACTTGCAGATGAAAACAAAAGAGTAATAAGATCGTTTATAAATTCCAAAGGTTTTTTAACTGATAAAGAGGTGGTTCACTCATTCCTGTCCGAGTCGGTTCAGCTTGGTAAAAGGATCTTCGAAATGGACAGGGATTCAGAAGACAACCGTTATAAAACCGCTAAAAATTTTTCACATGCAGAAGAGCTTGCCCTTGAATTCGGGCTTCCGGTAATAGTTGTTCTGTCTTCAAAAAAATATCCCGCCTCAGAAACCTATCTGAAGCAGACGATCTTTAATCCCGGATTTGTAAAGAACTATAAAAAGACCATCCTGCTGTCTATTGACGATGCCGATGTTTCTGATCTGGCAAAAAAATACAATGTCAATAAATTCCCCACAGTACTGTTTTTTGATGAAGATATAAACCTTTTATCATCAAAATACGGCGTAATGCCGCAGAAAGTTCTTGCCGGAGAGATAGATAAAGTAAAACTGTACAGGAAAAGAAAAGATATTCCTAAAGACGAAATAAACTGGATCTACGACCCTGAAGAAGCCATGATCTATTCTAAGATGGACAGCAAACCTATCCTCGTCTATTTTTCACGCAGTAATGGCAGCAGCTATTTTCCGGAAGAACCTGTTTTTTCAAGTTACGACATAATCAAAAAGATCAATTCGGCATATATTCCGCTCTTCATTGACGGCGGAAATGATCTATGCAGGGAAACCGGCATCAACACACTTCCGTCCGTAGGCGTTATGAACATGTTCGGAGATATTCTTTATCATACTGCCCTTACTGAAGATGAATTCGCGCTTAGCTGCTTTTTAGATCACAATAACAATACCGACCTTCTACTAAGCCTGGGTGCGGGTAAATTTAAAAGCTTTCTGAGGCAGGCCGACCTTAACTTTTCTCTGCTCAGTAAAAAACTTTACTCTTCAGCCGGTAATGAACTTCTTCTTTCAATTGTTAAAAACCCGTCTTATACCTACAACCTCATCAGCTTTTCATCTGTTCTTATGAACAACAATGATTTCCTTGCCGCAGAACACTATCTTAAACTGATCGAAGAAAAGAATTTTCAGGTCTCCGATAAATTTCTTGAAATACTGGTTTCCAGTTATATGATGTATGAGGATTTCGACAGGCTCTCAGATTTTATGAATTTCCTTACTGAAAAATTCAAGAACGACCCTGCAGCGCTATCATCGTTATACTCGGCGCTCTCTGAGATAAACCTAGCCCAGTCTAAAACTATTGACGCGATCGAATTTGCAGAAAAAGCCAGCCAGCTTGATCCGAAAAGGGTAGAAAATTTGACATTGCTCGGACTGCTCAATTACGGGATAAACAACAGCGTTTCTCAGAAATTCTTTAAATCGGCTCTGATACTCGACCCCGGAAACCTTTCTGCAAATTTATACCTTTATAAGATCACCAATGCGCCGGAATATGCTTCCAGATCCAAACAGGCATATTATTCCGGAGATGATGACTTTTTCGGCCTAAGATACTTCGACAGCAATAAAAACTTCCCTAATCCCGGAATTCTGGAATTGAGGGACAGGGCCTATCGACTCAAGCTCAGCCTTTTCCCGCATGAAACTGCGTTTATGCATGAACTTGTACGCTTCATAACTGACAACAAGGGCGATATGTCTGAAGCTCTTGATATATCAAAGCTGCTTCTTGAAAAAGAACCTGAAAATCCCGAGTTTTTATCAACAACTTCGTGGATCTATTATAATCTCGGCGACTTTTCAGAAGCGGATAAGATCAGTACAAGAGCGCTGGGCAATCTTTCACCTGACGATTACCATAATTATCCGAACCTGTTCTATAATATCGGTATGATAAAATCCGCGATCGGGGACAACAGATCCGCGCGGTATTATTTTGAAAAACTGCTTAGCTTCGGCAGCAAAGAGGACTTTGATTACAATAAACTTGATTACGCTAAAAGATTTATTGAGAGTATTCATTAAGAAAAAAGGATGAAAAAATGAAACCCTTCGCAACCGCATTAATTACCTCGTTCCTTGTTACAGTCATAACAAGCATACTTATATTTACCGGGGTGATAAATCTTAAGAAAATACTTCCGGAGGATTTTCTTTCTTCCGAACCTCTAGCAGCTTCAACAGAGGTGCCCAATTTTGTTAATTTAAAGCTCACTGAAGCGGAAAAAGTCGCGCAGCAGTTCGGGCTTAAGATCATCCCTGAGGAAAAATTTCTCGAAAATACGCAGCCGGATGTGATTTTATCGCAGTTCCCTCTTCCGGGGTTCACAGCCAAAGCCGGAGATTCGGTTAAACTAAGCGTAGCAAAAGCGGTTGAAATAACCATAGAAACAATGTCTGAAGATGATCTGGCCGAAATCGAGCTGACCGACAAGGTCGTGATGCCTGATATTACCGGGCTTAACTATTCAACCGCGAAAGACCTTCTGGGAAAATCCGGCATAATCAACATATCGGAAAATTTTGAAGATAATGATAAAGTTGAAAAGGATAAAGTGATCAGCTTCAATCCGCCTGCAGGCAGCGAGATCAGCTCGGAGGCGGTCGTTGATATCGTTGTAAGTAAAGGCGCAGCTATTAAACAGGTAATTGTACCGAACCTTTACAACAAAAGCCTGGATAAGGCGAAGGCGGAAATTGAAAGAAGCAAGCTCAAACTCGGAAAAGTAACCAAGGTCACTGACGAGGACAAAGCTTTCGACAGGATCATCGGCCAGTCGATCCAGTGGGGCCAGAAGGTTAAGGAAGGTACCGTAATAGATATAAATCTGAACGCTGAAGCGGAAGAAAAACTGGGATGGTAATATATTCCGGCAATTTCTAGATTATGCCTTTGAAAAAGTTAAAATACATTTGCATACTTGCGTTTATTTTCTCTTTGAATTCAAGAACAATAGTTTTTGATTCAGAAGCTGTCAGGAATATAGCTGCAAGAGACCTATATGATCTTCTTACGAAAATATCATCAGTTCACGGATTAAGCTACGGTATAATCGGACAGCCCGTCATGCTCCAAAGGATCGGCAAATCATCAGCCGAAATTTCTTTGTATATTGACGACATCTATTACGGAAAAAGAATAGCAGAGCTTACCTTCTTTTCGGTTGATCAGATCGAAAGCATAATTCTGGATGACCGCTCTGTTGAAAACAGCGGAGTGACTGTTAATATCCATACAAAGAGTTACAATTCTGTAATCCCTGTTTCTGAAGTGAAATACCGTGATGCTTTTTTTAATTACCGCGATCTTACCGCAAATATTTTTCAGCATGCAACAGACAACTTTTCTTTCCTGATATCGGGTGAAGTTTTCGACTGGAAAGACAACAGGGATAGATATGATGATTTTAAATTCCCGTACGAAAAGCAGAATTATCGAGTCAAATTGATCATGCCGCAAATGAGATTCATCAAGCCTGTTCTTGATATTTCTTACATGAAAGAGGATAAATTCACCATCGCGGCAGACTCTTCCCATATTAAACCTGAGAATATAAGGTCCGTTTTATACTTTGACAGCCGGTTAGACAGCACAAAAAGCAACAGATTCTCAGCAGTTCATATTCATGAGATAAATGAAAATTCTTCCAATTATTTCAGCTTTTACGACACTTTTACTTTCAGCGATACTCTTGGCAGGTTTGAAAGCAAAGCCGGTTTTGATACACAGATCTCAAAAAATTATTTAACTTATTTAAAAGCCGATTATAAGAAAAAATCATTTATTGATTACGGCCTGACAGGATATTTCGCTCTGAACGACAGATCCGAACAGACAAGATCGTTACACCTTGACTTCTCAAAAGACTTAAGCTCTATCATCAGCTTTGAGACGACTCATGGGTATTTCTCCCAAGATGCAAATGATCAGAATATTGATCTTCTAGAGAACTTTTTCTCTTTGAAAAAGAGCATTAAATCCGGAAACTACAGCTTTGATTTCGTTGCCGCTTACGACATGTTCAATTATGATAGAAGTTCAGATAGAAATTTTTACCGTCTTGAATTCGGCACTGATTACAAAAACAAGTTCAAATTCAGGAATGAATATCTGAGATCAGCTTCAGGAAAGATCTATGACACTGTTTTTATGAATAACCTTTCTGAGATCAGCTTCTCTGACAAATACTTCAACGACAAACTCACAGTAAACTTGGCTTTATATCACAATTATTCTGAATATTTGATCGGCAGCAGCATGGAGTATATGAACAATCTCAGCTTGAATTTTATAGCCCGGATCGTCAATTTCGAGTTCTTCTTCGGGTCAGATAATTTCCTGAAAGACAAATATGAATTCGGTGATAATACCTACGAAGTGAATGAACATTACCGCTATCAGACCGTCGATGGATTCGATATGCGCACAATGGACGAGATCTGGGGCGTCAGATGGATCTTTTACCGGTAGTTCTGATAATTCACAGCTTTGTTAAACAATCCGATTGACAATAAGCTCCAAAAGCCTTAATTTTATATACATAAAATACGAGTGGCAAATGAATACCGAGTTATCTGAATATAACCGCCTTCTAAGGCTGAAAAATTACAGCCTGAGTACCATAAACACCTACACAAGACACTTTGAAAAATTCATCGAGTATTTTAAAGGAGAAGAAATAAGTGAACTTTCAAAAGATCAGGTCATGGATTTTCTTTTTGTAGAGATCCAAAAAGACTTTTCGGCTGCCTATCAGAATCAGCTCGTCAACTCAATAAAGTTCTATTACGAAAAAGTACTCGGCCGGCAAAAGGAATTCTACAACCTCCCCCGCGCCAAAAAACCGCGAAAACTTCCGACAGTCCTAAGCGAAGAAGAAATAATAACTCTTCTTGACAAACCGGAAAATCTTAAACACAAATGCATACTATATCTCATATACTCCGCGGGACTTAGAATAAGCGAAGCGGTCAATATGAAGGTCGCCGATATTGACTCTAAAAGGAACCTGATATTAATCCGCGGCGCAAAAGGAAAAAAGGACAGAACAACTCTTCTATCACAAAAACTGCTGGAAATGCTCCGTCATTATTATAAACTCTATAAACCGAAGGAATATCTCTTTGAAGGAGAGACCGGTGGACAGTATTCTGTAACGACTATTCAAAAAGTATTCAATAAAGCGCTAAAAGCCTCAGGAATAAGGAAAAATGCGACAGTACATTCCCTCAGACATAGTTTTGCAACGCATTTACTCGAAAGAGGGACCGATCTAAGGTATATTCAAGAACTTCTCGGTCACGAAAGTTCCAAAACTACCGAGATTTACACCCATGTAACAATGAAGGCGAAGGACAAGATCGTCAGTCCGCTCGACAACCTAAATATATAAGGAAAGCTACATGTCACGTAACGGATATCCAACTAAATCGTGCTCAAACGTCGCGGCTACATCTCACGTAACGTATAGCCGCACGTTATGGGAGATTCCAATTTGACAGTCTTGTTAAAAGATCATTAAGCTAACTAACATTTGGAGTGAATAAGTAATTGATAATAAACTTCGAATTCAATATATTACGAAAAATAAAACTAGGAGCAAGCTATGGACTTCAAAGATTCACTGAAAATAAGACTAGCTAAAACAAGTGATTGCCAAGCAATATTCGATATACATGTTGAATCTGCGAAGAAACTTTGCATTTATTACTCTCCGTCGATTATCGAGGGGTGGTTCAACGGTCGCACACCGGAAGGATATAAAAAAGGTATAGATAAAAAAGAAATCTATGTATGCGAACATAATGGAAAAATTAAAGGTTTCAGTCATATTGTACCAGGTGAAATCTTTGGTCTTTTTGTAGATCCCGATTTTGCAAGAACTGGTATAGGAACGGCTCTTTTAAAACATGGTTTAGAAATTGCTAAAAAGGGATGGACTGATCCAATTAAACTTGAATCAACATTAAATGCAGTGCCATTTTATGAAAAATATGGATTTAGAAAAATTAAGGAAACTGTTTGTAAAAGAAACAATACTGTTATTCCTATCGTATTAATGGAGTTATAGTAAATGCGCCTAAAACACTGCACAATCTACCTCCATGTATTTTGTGCCACCAAAATAGTCGTTCCGCATCGTACAGCATTCGGGAAATGGCTTGACCGTGTTATATTCTTTTTTTCTGATCCGTTAGTTAGCTTAATGAGTACCGGTAGCAAATTGGAACGACCCATAACATTGGCTACATGACACTGACTGGTATTTACGACTTGTGGGGTGCTTTTAGCCATGACCGTTAGCTGACATTTAATTTCATTGACTGGAGGGTTAGTTTGAAAATAGGACATAAGGAATTTAAATACAAGAAAGACGCTATTGCTTACTACAGAGCGATTCTAAATTCTTATGAGTTCGGGCAATCCTTAAACGACTCGCACTTTAGTGATATCTTAGATCTTATTGATTTTGACTATTTTAATTATTTAGCAGATAATGAACCGTCTCGATTTGATTGTAACGATGAGATTGAAAATGTTAGACCGACTTGTATGCATAATTCCCGTGAATCGTTATCAGAAAACACTTTCGATGATAAAATTGAGAATATTGATTCTGAGGAATTAGAGGAATTATTGATATCAGATATTAAGGTTTCGAAGGTTCAATTTAATACCAAGTGTTTTGAAGTCTTTTACAATAACAATACAAGTCAGTATATTTCATACCTAATGATGATAAATAATAAAAAATTTAATCCAGAAAGCTTATTTTATATAGCTTGTAGGAATTCAATTCACTGCGATATTCATTCCGTAAAACAAGAATACTTTAACAATAATTCTGAAAAGGGCCGAGTAAAATGCCAAGAAACGGGCATTTTATCTAAGTGGGAAGAATTAGTTGTCGATCATAGGCAACCTAATACTTTTTCAATCATCGTAGACCGGTTTAAAGAGTTAAACAATATTGATTTAGGCAAAATCGAGTACGCTTCAAATGATCAAAATCTTATCATCTTCAAAGATGACAAGTTAAACCAAGAATTCAGAAGGTATCACAAAGAAAAAGCGAGTCTGCGGATTGTCCGAAAAGAGTGTAATTCTAGTCGCACAGGTTTAGCAAGAATTAGAAGAACAGCAAAGGATTTGACTGTGAAATGAAATAAACATCAGCTAACATTGGCTACATGACACTGACTGGTTTACTTGGACTGGTGGGTGCTTTTAGCCATGACCGTTAGAGCCAATATGCTTTTCTGACTGGTTTTCAGAAGGTTTTAAATTTGACCGTTCGTATAATGTTCTTGTTTTTGAGTTACTTCTGCTTTAAATTACACTAATAAAATTAAAGGAATGATGAAGAATCTTTATATAATATCGGGCGCAAACGGAGCAGGAAAAACAACTGCATCCTATACAATTCTACCTGAAATTCTTGATTGTAAAGAATATGTCAACGCAGACGAAATTGCCAGAGGTCTATCTCCTTTCAACCCTGACTCTGTAAATATTCAAGCCGGCAAACTTATGCTTGAACGAATAAATAATTTAATATCAGAAGACGAAAACTTTTCCTTCGAAACTACTTTAGCTTCAAAATCATTCGTTAAACATATCGAAAGAGCTCACAGCAAAGGATATACAACTAAATTAGTATTCTTTTGGTTGGATTCTCAGGAATTGGCAATTGAAAGAGTAAAATGCAGAGTCAAGGAAGGCGGGCATGATATACCTGTTGATGTGATCAGACGAAGATACAACAGAGGTTTAGAAAATTTCTTTAAAATATACAAAAATCATGTAAATAGCTGGATTTTTATTAATAACTCTGGCAATCCATACAAAATTATCGCTGAAGGCACATCTAACAATGAAATAGTTTACAATAAGAATATTTGGAATAATTTAAACGGTATATATAATGACTAAAGAAGAAATCCAGAAAGAGAATGAGCTTATACGAATCGGTCTTGAGAAAGCCTACTTAAAGCTGGTCAAATTTAAAAAAGAGAAGAACAGCCCTCTTGTTGTGTCCAAATCCGGAAAAATTGTCAAGATAGAACCTGAAGATATTCCTCTAAAAGCAAGTTATACAAGGTGATTTTCATCTTTATTCCGGATATCATGGCTAAATAGCATTCTGGACTGCCTACTGAAGGAAAAGCATACTAGGCTCTAACATTGGCTATATGACTTGACCGTGTTATGTTTACTTGTGAGCTTATAGCCATGACCGTTGTAGGACATAGCAATTTGGAATTCAAGAGAAAAGACCATTGAGCCAAGTATCTGAGTTCGGAATATTAATGGGGGAAATGATAATTAATATCTTTGATAATACAGGAAATGGGATTATCTTTCTGCAATAGGTCAGGTGAAACTTGAGTTATTTTTTATTTGAGGACAAGTTGAAAATTTTAAAAATAACCGACGGGGGATAGAATGAAAAAGTGGACTATTTTATTTTTGACAATCGCGTTTGCAGGCATTATTTTCTGGTCATGTTCTGATGACAATTTAACCGAATCAGAAAATATTTTACCTACTTGCGCTATAGTTTCACCTCTTGATAGTGTAAAAATTCCAATAGGTTTGGACTTTGAGATTCTAATTGAATCTGATGATAGTGATGGTAATATTGAGAAAATAGCTATATTTTTAGATGAGCAGATTTTATATACTTTAGAAGAAGAACCTTATGAATTAACAATAAATACTGATAATTTCACTGAAGGTTTCCACAAATTAACGGCTAATGCAACTGATAACAATGGCGGTATGACTGAATCTATAATTTCAATTAATTTATATAAATCTCCTATCGTTACATATCCAAATGGAAACATAACTTTACAAACTGGCTCAACTTATCAAATTAAATGGGAGCCAGGTATTACTGATAATATTAATATAGCTTTATACAAAGCTGATATTTTTTATTTGGAAATAGAAAATAATCTCGTTAACAGTGGTTCGTACAATTGGTACATATCAAATACAACCCAATCCGATTCTACTTATCGTATTAGAATTTCTAGTACAAATGATACTGTTTTATTCGATGATAGCGACACCTTCTTTTCAATTTCTGAAAGGGATAATAATCCGCCTATTATAAATAACATTACTAATCCAGACACTTTAAGTTTTATAGACACTGCTACGCTTACATGCGATGCCTCTGATATGGATAATGATGAATTGTTAATTATTTGGGAAAATGGAACAGGTGATTCAATTGGTAGTGGGTCGAATTTGATTTGGAACTCGGATATTTTAGGTGAATTTATTGTTTATTGCGAAGTCTCTGATTGGAAATATAAAGTTAGAGATAGTGTTTTTATTAATGTCATTAATTATCTCCCTGTGATAACAAACATTCTCGCTCCTGATTCAATCATACATTGTGGATTTACAACTGAAATAACCTGCAGTGCGTATGATTATGAAAATGCCTCATTAGACTATTCTTGGATAGCTAATGCTGGTTATATAAGCGGTATTGGTAATAAAATAAATTGGACTTCACCTATGGAAAAAGGGCTTTATTCTATTAGCTGTGAAGTGTTTGACGGCAACAATTCTACAAAGCGAGATATAACAATTCTGGCTAATAATGCTCCATTTATTGATAGCCTAAGTACAAGTTCGAAAATAATTCAATTTGAAGAAAAAATTGAGTTGTTTTGCTTTGCAAATGATGTTGACAACGACACTATGAAGGTCAGTTGGCAATCTTCTAGTGGTATTATTACTAATGAAGGTTCCAATTTTCTTTGGACTGCCCCGGCTTTTGGGGGTAATTATACTTTGACTTGTACTGTTTCTGATGAAATTTTCTTAGATAGTAAAGAAATTTCTATCTTCGTAAATACTCCGCCAGCAATCTCAAGTTACATAGCTAATCCTACTAGTGTGTTTACGAACAATTACTATAATTGCACAACATCACTTATTTGTGAAGCTACAGATAGCGATAATGATATTCTTTCATATTCATGGAATATTGAAAGCGGTAGCTTAGATATAAATGGAAATGAAGCTGTTTGGACTTCACCTGATTCAACAGGCATTTATGAAATTACTTGTTATGTCGACGATGGTTTTGCAAAAGATTCGAGTTCAGTAACGATTAAAGTTATAGATCATATACCAAGGTTTAGATTTGTCGAAGGTGGAAGCTACATAATGGGGTTTGGGGATGATTCTGTATTGAACCGGAATATAACATTGGATGATTTTTATATAAGTGAATATGAAATTACTCAAGATGAATGGACTTTATATATGCCTGATCGTATATATGATTTCGGTACAAGTGATCTTGTAGATTATCCCGTGTATTATGTCAGCTGGTTTGCTGCCCTTGTTTATTGTAATAAGAGAAGTATTTCTGAAGGTCTTGACCCATGCTACTCAATTTCAGGTTCTACTGACCCCGAAACCTGGGGTGCAATTCCGACCTACGACCCTCCAAATTCATGGAAATACCCTCAATGTGATTGGAGTGCAAACGGTTATAGAATGCCGACTGAAGCAGAATGGGAATATGCTGCAAAAGGAGGTGTATATTGGAAAGATAACTATATATATTCTGGTAGCAATATAATTGATGATGTCGCATGGTATAGTCCAATCTCAGGCAACGTTTCAAATCCTGTTGGAAGAAAATCCGCAAATCAACTGAATATCAAAGATATGAGTGGAAATGTTAGAGAATGGTGCTGGGATTGGCACGATTCTTACACAGGTGATAATTTGTTAAACCCAACAGGTCCCTCATTTGGTACTGAAAGAATCAAACGCGGCGGAAGTTACTGGGGTGGTGAAGATGGATGCCAAACATTTGCTCGTGATAAAGGAATAATCTATAATCAATATCAAAATGATGGATTAAGATTAATAAAGAAGCCATACTTCCTTGATTTTACTAAATAAATATACTTATGAAAATAAAAAATAATAATTTAATACAGTCCCCTTTGACTCAGTTCGATTTGTTGAAAACTGATGAAACGGGACTATCTAAAGCTTTTGCCTACATAATTGGAAAAGACCCTAAGGTTCTTTATAAATTTCTTCATTATCTTGGAATAAAAGAGAAAAATACTGAAAAAAATTTTAGGTCTATCTCAATTGAGACAGAAAAATACAATAAAGAATCTGGTAGGACAGATATAGAAATATATCAACAAGGAAAGTTTCATATTATTATTGAATCGAAAATCAGGGGCAACAAGATAAAAAAAGAACAAAGGATAAAATATTCTGAAATATTTAAACCGGATATAAAAAATATTCTTTGTTTTATTACTCAAGTAAATGATTATCAGAAAATATCGAATACGGACACTCAAATTGAAAATCTAAGTTGGGTTGAAATTTCTAATATTTTAGATTCTAAGGAATTTTTAGATAAAGGTAAAAATACTTTAGTATACGATTTTCTTAAATTCATAAAAAGGGGATATATTATGAGAGACCAAAAAGAAATTCTTGTCCAAGACTTAGGCGATCTTAAAGAGATCGAAAGATTTAGAAATTTCCAAGTTTATAGAAGAGATGTAGTTTATGGTAGCCCTTTGTATTTCGCGCCTTATTTCACACAGAAAGCAAAACAGGCTGAAGGCGAAGGTATAATTTATCTTTCAAAGGTATTAGGAATCTTAACTTTAAACCCTAAAAACTTTGACAGCTACTTGGATGATCTCAGTAATTTCTGTGATGATGCAGAAACAAGAAATAAATGGGAGCTAGGTATTAGGATTGATAAAGCTGATAAAGATGATGAAAATGTCAAAGATTTCACTTATTTCCTGCTTGATTCCCCTTTGAGGCTTAAAGCTCCACTAAAAAAAGACGGAACTAAAGAAAAAGGAAGAGGGAAGGATTGGATAGCCGCTATGATTAGTAAAAATAGATGTGTAACATTCCACGAATTTATTAAGAGAATGATGGAGGCAGAAATTTAATTTAGTTCAATAAAAAAAAACTAATATTTTAGCATTCAAGCAAAATATTCTGTAAAATACTCCATAAATGTTTGATAAATATAAATATATAAATATATAAATATAATGAAACAAGTAATGTTAACTTAACCATTCTTCAATGAGGAGGTGAATAAAATGAAGATAATTTCTAAAAGCTTATATGATAGTAATAACAAAGTGATAGGAACTATTCTGTCTTATACCGCAAAACCAAGATCAAATGAAAATAAAATTGAGATTGAAAAAATGATAGAAGATTATGCAACCACGAAAATGTTCCCTAATCAAGGTCTCGAGATTTTAAGAGATATTTTTGAAGACTCTGCTTCAATCGTAGTTATAAATCCTACAAGCTTAATAAGTGAAGTAATTGACATATCAAAATAGTATATATTGATTACTTCTATCCGGTGTTAATGGCGGGTAAACATTTGACAGATGTTTTCACACAAACAGTTTACCCCGTCATCATCGGAAATCCGAGCGACCTGTTTTAAATTGCTTTATTGAAATTTTGCAGTTAAATTTTGATATAATTTTACAAAGGACAACTATTATGGCTATTAAAATAACTGTAAGCAAAGAACAAATTAATTTCATAACTGAAATTAAAGAGCGTGTTCGTTTAGCTCAATATGAAGCCATGAAAACTGTAAATACCAGTTTGATAAATCTTTACTGGGACATTGACAGGATATGTTAAATGAAAAAAACATTTACACAAAATTACGACACTCTCTAAGTTTTTAATAAACAAGGCATTAAAATGAATAATCTTAATCTAATTAAACCAGAAAATTTACCTAAAGATAATGAATATCTTTGGAGATACATTGATATTCATAAATTTCTGAATCTGATAAAGCAAAAACGATTCCGATTTACAAGGATGGATCAATTTGAAGACGCTTTAGAAGGTGTTCCGTTTGAGACTTTACAACGTTTTTTATACATTAATAACGAATCAAATTCAAAGTTAGCAAGCATAATTATAGATTCTCCGAATTCTTTTAAGTTAGGTGAGCTAAAATTGCCTGGTCGTTTAGATGAAATTCTTCGAATACAATCTAGTAATTTCGTGTCTTGTTGGTTTCATGAACAAAGAGAGTCTATGGCCATGTGGAATTTATATTCAAACTCCGATGGTGTAGCCTTGAAAATTCCATTTGGTAAGTTGAAATTATTATTAAAACCTTCAAATACAAAACTAGATATTAAAGATTATTTCTGTGGTAAAGTTCAATATCAAAATTTTAGGAACCAAGATCCTTACTCTAATGACAGATTATCAAAGCTTGGTAAAGTCTCTTTAAGGAAAGATGTCAGTTTCTCCCACGAGAAAGAAATACGTTTTGTAGTAAAAACAAACAATATCATAAGTCATAAAAATGGAATTGATACTGAATCAATAAATTTGAAAGAACTTGACTTAAAAGTTATTTGTCATCCGAAAATGGTTGAATGGAAGAAGAAAAATATAAAACAAATTCTCAAGGATGCTAGACTTCCTGATTCCTTTTCAGACTCAGAGATTAGACTTCGATTAAACTAATAGAGTAATTAATTACGAAAGAGGAAAAAATGAAAAAAAATGAAATTACTAAACTTGATTCGAATAAAGGTCAGTTTCTTTTATATGAAGCAGAAGACGGTAAGATAAAGATTGATGTTCGTATGCAGGATGAAACCGTTTGGATTACACAGAAAGCTATGGCTGATCTTTTTCAGACGACAAAGCAAAATATTAGTTTACATTTAATAAACATTTTTTCAGAGAATGAACTTATTGAGAATTCAGTTGTCAAGGATTTCTTGACTACTGCCGCTGACGGTAAAAATTATAATACTAAATTCTACAATTTAGACGCAATAATATCCGTAGGATATAGAATAAAAAGCGGTGTTGCTACTAAATTCAGGCAGTGGGCAACTCAGAGATTGAAAGAATTTATTGTAAAAGGTTTTACGCTTGATGTCGAAAGATTAAAGAATCCAGATTTGCCTTTTGATTATTTTGAAGAACTGACAAGAATAATTCAAGATATACGGACTTCTGAAAGAAGGTTCTATCAGAAGATCACAGATATTTATGCTACAAGCATTGATTATGATCCCACAGCTATTATCAGCATTGATTTTTTTAAAACTGTACAGAATAAAATGCACTGGGCTATTACAGGTCAAACAGCCGCAGAAATAATTCATTCTCGGGCTGATTCGACCAAACCAAATATGGGTCTGACTAGTTTTAGAGGTACAAAGGTTCGCAAGCAGGATGTTTCGATTGCAAAAAATTATCTTAATGAGGATGAGATTCGAGCTTTAAATAACCTTACAGAGCAGTATTTGATCTTTGCAGAAGGTCAAGCAATGCGTAGAGTTGCTATGCACATGAATGACTGGATAAAAAAGCTGGATAGCTTCCTTACGATAAACGATAGAGAAATTCTTGAACATGCCGGTAAGATTTCTCATGACTTGGCTATGGAAATCGCTGATAATGAATATGAGAAATTCAGTCAATCAAGATTAGAAGATGCTAAATACGCCTTAAATGATTTTGATAAAGCAGTTAAACAAATAACTCATGTTAAGAAGTAGTCATAAATTGCAGAAAAGTTTGCAGAAAGATAATTCCATTTTGGAGATTCGGAGTTTGCCTGAGTTTGTTCTTGTTTGAAGCTAATAGTTTTAGCTTCTTCCTCGCAGGCTGTGTTAGAAATAGATAGGAGTACTTGGCTCAATGGGTATGAGTGACAAATTGCGACGACCTACAACATTGGCTATATGACACGGCGAGGGGAATAGTATTTGCCGCGCTTATAGCCATGACCGTTAGCAAGCATTAATTTCTTATAATCCCTTTTTGGCAGTATTTGACTTAGAATGTAAAAAAAATGAATAAATGAACAAAAATATTCTTATATTATAGTTTTTAGAGGAGACAGTTTATGGTAACTAATCCCAGAGTTTTATTAATTTCAATAATTTTAATTTCGTTTTTTTCAATATGTAACGCAGAAGACTTTTGGATAAGAACTAATTTTCATACAGAGCCTTACAGTATGGCTTCAGACATATTTTATACTTCCCAAAACGAAATTTATGTGAATTCTTATGATAGTGTTTACATATCGCTGGATTTTGGTAATACATGGAGAGTAATAAAATTAAACGACGCTATTTGGAACAACATGTTATATTCCGATGATACGGACAATCTACTCTATTATTATTCTTATTGTAGGGATACGCTAGGTATTTTCATGGCACAAAAAAATTCCCCCGATTTGTCTTTAGTTTTTGATTCTGGGATTAGAGGAATCAGCCATATAATAGAATATGAAAATAATTATTTTGCACTCAACTGGGGTCAAATTAGAATATTTAATACAGATTGGAGTGAGAATAACTTAGTTTTGGATGAAAATGACGAAGAAGAAATAACCTGCTTTGCTGTTGACTCATTAGGCACATATTACGCAGGATCAACGGATTATTTCAATCTCGGGCAACCGGGTGGGGTTTACAAATCTTATGACAAGGGAGAAACATGGACTTATCCTGATCTTCCGAATCATTTTGTAAGAGCAATGGCTGTGGATTCCGAAGGACGTATATTTGTAGGTACTTGCGGTCATTATTCAAACGGGACAGGGCTGATCTATAGATCAATTGACAATGGTAATACATGGCAAATCGTAGCAGACGGAACTTATGTTTTTTCAATGGCTATTAATTCAGATGATGAAATATTTGTCGGGTTAGATGCCGACGGCGGTTCGCCCGGTGTTCTATATAGCGAAGATAATGGAGATAATTGGACATTATTGAATTCAGAATTTCCAGGCGGTGATGTAAATGACATAGCCATATCACCTGATGGTTATGTTTATTTGGCTACGCAGATTGGAGTTTATAAAAGCATTAATTCTACAACCGGAATTGAAGAAAATAGTCATAATACCGTTAATAATTTTGAACTATTTCAAAATTATCCGAATCCTTTTAACAATGAGACTGTTTTATCTTTTAATCTATCGAAAATATGTCGAGTTCAATTGAATATCTACAATTTAAAAGGAGAACTTGTTCGCAATCTGATAGATGAAAAAAAATCTAAAGGGTATTACTCGATCATTTTTAACGCAGACAATCTAAAATCAGGTGTATATTACTATTCGCTAAAAGTAGATAATAAAGCAGTATCCGCAAAAAAGATGCTGTACATAAGATAGTATTGCCAAAAAGGGATTATACTGATAAAAGAACTTGGAGAAGAAACAAACGCTTGCTAACATTGGCTACATGACACTGACTGGTTTTTACGACTTGTGGGGTGCTTTTAGCCATGACCGTTGTGGGCAATGAGTTAATATATAAAGGTAAAAAATGATTAGAATTTGAGAATAAAATTTATTAAATTAATAAATCATAAATAATGCTAAATCAATGAAGGAGTGAAATATGAGTAGCATAGTTGAAATGGTAAATGTTGAAGGTGGTATATTTCAAATGGGTGATGAATATGGAGATTTACCTGGAATTTGCCAGCCTGTTCACAGAGTAACATTAAGTGATTTTTACATTGGTAAATTTCAAATCACGCAAAGGCAATTCCAAATGGTAATGGGTAAGAATCCAAGTTTTTTTAGAGGTGAAAACAATCCTGTAGAAGAAATTACTTGGTACGATGCTGTAGAATTTTGTAACAAACTCAGTGAAATGGATAGACTAACTAAATGCTACAAAGATATTGGAGGTGTCATTACTTGTGATTTCACTGCTAAGGGTTATCGGCTGCCTACTGAAGCGGAGTGGGAGTATGCTGCAAGAGGTGGTAAATATACTAAAGGTTTAGGTTTTAGCGGTAGCAATAATTCAACAGATGTTGCTTGGTATGACGAACACTCTAATTCAACTCAGCCTGTAGGTACGAAAAGACCTAATGAATTAGGAATTTATGATATGAGTGGAAATGTATGGGAATGGTGCTGGGACGGATTTGGAGGCTATAAGATCGAAAGCGTAATTTCACCAACAGGGGGGCAATATGCTATTAGCCGCGTATTACGTGGTGGTAGTTGGTATGACATTGATAATTTTGTAAGATGTGCATATCGTTACAGTGAAGATCCCACTGCAAAAAAATCACGCTATAGTAATGGTACTATTGGATTTCGTATTTCTAAAAGTAAATAACACTATTTAGTTGGCTTATTTTATGTCTTTATCAATTGAATTTCTGATACCGAAAATTGAAAATTCTGTTAATGAAATTTATCAACTATATAAAAATAATGTCGGATTAATATTATCAGAAGATGACCTTAAATGCAACTTATTTAAAAAACTTTACGAAATTCCTGAAATTTCCAATTTTGAAGAAACAAAAGATAAATCGTTAAGCGCAAATTATATCCACTCAGAAATTGCATGGTTTGACAGAGAAGGTAAACTCAAAATCATACCAGATATTTCTATTATTGAACCACAACACCTTTTATTACAAGCTGATAAAGACATACAACTACCTAGTAAGGGATTTATTGGATACTTGGGCAAAAGTATAATTTTTGAATTAAAATTTTGTAAGCAAAAGTCAGGTATTACAAAAAACTTCTTTGAAAAAGAAATTTTAAAAGATTTCAGGAAAATTAATAAGCTTTATGAGAAATTAGGTTTAGATGGAATGCAAAATAACGTGTTTTGCTTTTTTATAGTCTTTAATAAATCGAATCTCGCTTGTAACGAATTTCACTCCTTCTTTAGAACAAATTCTGTAGGTAATAATTATAAAATAATTTATAAGACTATTGATTTTGAATTTTTTAAGAAAGATATTAACTCACAGCCCACAACATTGGCTACATGACACTGACTGGTTTACTTGGACTTGTGGGGTGCTTTTAGCCATGACCGTTGTAGGACATAGCAATTTGTAATTCAAGAGAAAAGACCATTGAGCCAAGTATCTGAGTTCGGAATAATTAGGGGGTAGAAAATGGTAATTAAATACTTTGAGAATACAGGAAATGGGATTATCTTTCTGCAATAGGTCAAAAGAAACAAGAATCGAGAGTGTGGTACACATTGAGGTTCAGTTGAAAAAAAAAATAAATATAAGTCGGAGAATAAAATGAAGAAATGGATTTTAACTTTAATTTTAATAGCATTTGTCAGTCTTATTTTTATCTCTTGTTCTGATGATAAGGTAACAGAGCCAATAAATATAGTACCGACTTGCTTTATTGCTTCACCAAGTGCTGATACAATTTTCAATGAAAGTGAGAATATCATTATTAATGTCGAATCAAACGATGAAGACGGTACAATAGCCCAAATAAGGTTTTACATCGATAGTTTGGGAATAGGTTCTGACATTTCTTTTCCATATTCAATAATATACTCGACTGATAGCCTATCACTTGGATCTCATCTACTTAAAATAACCGCAAAAGATAATGATGGATCTGAAATATCAGATAGCTTAAATTTTGGAATAGCACCTAAAGCTCCTACAGAATTAACTGCAATTCAGAACAATGTATATACTTTTTCGCTCAACTGGACAGATAACTCGAATGGAGAAGACGGTTTCAAAATTGAAAGGAAAATAGACGATGGATCTTACACCGTAATAGCAACAGAAACAGGTACGAGCTATGTTGACAACACAGTATCAAAAGGCTACGGAACGGTTTTCTATCAGGTACGAGCATATAAAGGAACTGATTATTACTCGACTTATGCGTCAACAAATTCAGCAGTAACATTTCCTACACCCACAAATCTAACTGCAACACAAACAAGCATCACAAGTGCATCATTAAACTGGATAGATAATAGCATCGGCGAAGAGAAGTTCGAAGTAGAGCGAAAACTTTCGACAGAATCAACTTTTATTAAAGTAGCTGAAGTTATAGGTAGTGACACAGCAACAAAAAGTTGGGATGATGCTATGATAATACCGAATTTAACTTACGATTACAGAGTAAGAGCGATTAAAGGAGTAAACAGTTCAACTTATATTTCAAAAACATATGCAAACATTTTTCTATCCCCATCCGGATTGTCAGCCACTCAAAACAATGTATATACCTTCACATTAGGCTGGATAGACAACTCGAATGGAGAAGACGGTTTCAAAATTGAAAGAAAAATTGACGATGGATCTTTCACCGTAATAGCAACAGTAACAGGTACGAACTATGTTGATGATACCGTTTCAAAAGGCTACGGAACAGTATATTATCAAGTCAGAGGCTACAAAGGAACTGATTATTACTCAACTTACGCGTCAACAAATTCAGCAGTAACATTTCCTGCTCCAACCAACTTTATGTTTTCTAAAATTAACATATCTACGATCAAACTTGACTGGACTGATAATAGCTCAGGTGAAGAAGGTTTTATAATTGACAAGAAGATAGGAACTGAAGAGTGGATTGTCGGATATGGAACTGTTGTAAGTAATGTTACAACATGGTCTGACAACAACAGTGAAATAAATCAGATGTTAGTTTATAGAATTTCTGCTTACAAAGCTTTGAATTTATCAGCAACTTTGACAACCTCTAATATTGATAACACTTTCCCTGCTCCGTCAAATTTGTTAGTAACACAATCAACGATTTCCAGTGCTACATTACAGTGGTATGATAACAGTATAGGGGAAGACAAATTCGAAATAGAGCGGAAGCTTTCAACTGAGGCTACTTATATAAAGATTGGTGAAGTGGTCGGAAACGATGTAACTACTAAAAGTTGGCAAGATACAAATTTGACTTATGATTTAACTTATGATTACAGAGTTAAGGCGTTAAAAGGAATAAATTCATCCGATTTTACATCAATTACTTTTAATAATGTTATAAATGCACCATCATTCTTAATTGCCACAGTAGATTCAGATACATCAATAAAGCTTACATGGACAGATAATTCAACTTATGAAGATGGTTTTGTTATAGACCGAAAGGTCGGCTCTGACGGTGTATGGGAAATTGGAAATATCTCTATAGGAGCAAATATAACAACATGGACTGACGACGGGCTTTCAACGGGTACAATGTATTTTTATAGAGTTCGTGCTTATTATCAAACTAATAACAGCGATTATTCAAACGAGGTATTTACTTCTACGATTGATTTAACAAGATTTGTATCGGTACCAATAGGTAGTTTTAGCATGGGGGAGGTAGATGTCGCAACGCCCATACATACAGTCAATATCACACGCTCATATTATATTGGTAAGTATGAAGTTACTCAAAAAGAATGGGGAAAGTATATGCCAACAACTACCTATGATTATGGCGCAGGTGATAACTATCCAGTGTACTACATAAGCTGGTACGAATTGCCTGTATATTGTAACTTTAGAAGCATGAATGAAGGACTCTCACCATGTTATGCTATAAACGGAAGTACAGATCCTTCTGATTGGGGTACTATTCCAACGAGTTGGAATAATACTTGGAACGCTATAACATGCGATTTCACAGCGAAAGGCTATAGACTACTTACAGAAGCAGAATGGGAATATGCGGCTAGATATAATGATGGCAGGGTTTATCCTTGGGGTAATGCGTTTCCTTTTGTTAATTCATGTAATTATGATTTCCATGTTGGTGCGACCTCGATCGTTGGTAGTTTTCCGCTAGGAAATAGTAATTTAGGATTGTGCGATATTGCAGGTAATGTATGGGAATGGTTATGGGATTGGAAATCTGATTATTCAAGCGAAGAACAAACAGACCCAAGTGGTCCAGAAACCATTAAAGCTTATCGAATTCTGCGTGGTGGTAGTTGGGGTAATCATTATGATCTTATAAAATGTACATATCGAATTAGTCTAAGCCCAAATACATTCAGTAAGGCTTACGGTTTCAGAGTTGCAAGAACGAAATAAGAAAAAAGTAACGAATCATTTGTCAAAGTTATAGAAATTTTTATACATAATTAACTGGAGTCGAGATGTCAACAATTCAGGATTTCATAAACGATAGGAATAAATATAAAGTTGATCCAACCTATCAAAGACCTGCAAACACATGGACAAACGAAGATAATCAATGCTTTATAGATACATTGCTTCGCAATGAGCCTATTCCAATCTTTTTTCTTAACTTTGTTTCAGAAAAAAAACTTTTTTATATTGTTGATGGGCAACAAAGGCTAAACTGTATAAGTAGATTTTATGATAACAAGATAAAACTGAATTCTAAATTTTCAGGTCAATCGAATCATGGCAAAACTTTCAACGGTGATAATTCTCTAAGTGATGAACAAAAATTCATATTCTTAAATTATAGATTAAATTTCTATATACTTGAAGACTATGATGATGAGAGGGTACGTTTAATTTTTTCTCGTTTGCAAAGAGGTAAGCCATTACAGCTTGGAGAACGCCTCAATTCAAAACCTGGTAAAATTGTTGAAACAATGCGAGAATTAGCAAGTCACAAGTTCTTGAGTCAATCAATTGGTGTTTCAAAGGATAGATATGGAGTTTATCCTGACGCTGCCCGTATTTTATTCTATGAGAAATATGGCGCTAAGCAGTGTGGTTCTGAAGAACTTTACAAATTCTTCGAAGATGAGAAAGACCTTGATAAAAGCAGTAAAGAATTTAGGAACGCAAAATCTGTCCTAAATTTTCTTGAGAAGTGTTTTCCGCCTGATCCGGGTGATTATAAATATATTGAAAAACATGCTTGGGTAATCGCAATTTATTCAATGGTGAGAGAGCTGAAGACCGGATATTCTCTAACAGACAAAGAAAAAACAATAAGAAATTTTATCGAAGAATTTCATGGAAAAGTATATAATGAAAATTTCCGTCACTCAAAAGTTGTTTACTACCAGCGTTTTTACGACAATGTAAGAGGCGGTTGGTCAGAAAAAATAATTTCCTTAAGAAGAGATACACTTATTAAAGCGTTTCTTGAAAAAAACATTCTTGAAGATTTAGATGACAAAAGACAGATCTCTGACCAAGAAAAAATTACTGCATACTCTGAAAATCCTTTTTGTAGAGGATGTGGTAAATCTTTTAAGGATTATAAGGAACCTGAATATCATCATTCTGTTAGATTCATTGATGGCGGAAAATCTTCTTTGATGAATATTGTAGTTATGTGTAAAACTTGCCATGACATAATACATGGCAAACAAAAGATCAGAGAAATTAATGAAGCTGATATACCAAATTATGAAGATTGAACCGATGTTATTTTATTGACCTTGAAATTTATGCCTGAATAAAAAATATAAATATATATTGGAAATTAAAGAATAAAAGGACGTGATAAAATGGAAATAGAGTTTTCTGAAAAATATACGAGAGATTTTAATTCGATGCATCTTGTATTCATGGCTATATTTGATAGCAGAAATATTAAGTGTATTATTTCACAAGAGTGCCTACATGACAATTTTCAAGCAAATTCTCTTGGAGAAGAAAATGCCTTTTTGGCTAATCGAATTGAAATTGAATCCAAAGCGGAAAAATTAATAGAATCTGGTAGGTTTGAAAAGAACGGTTCAATTTTTATAAGAACATCTGATTTCAGCTAAAACAAAAACGGTCTCCGGCAATATCTATTGCCGGAGTAATTTAAAATTAATAAACAAGGAAGTTCATATGACTCTATGTATTGCAATTAAAGAAAAAGAAAACATTTGTTTTGCATCAGATTCCTGTATTTCATTTATAAAAGATGAAGTAACACTGTACTCAAATGTAGGAATTAAGGTTTTATCTTTACCATATACCTTGAAAGATATAAATAGTGGTAAAGAGTATGAAGGTGATATAGGAATTTGTATTTCTGGTAGCGTGCTAAATTCGTTTGTATTCAAAGAAACTTTAACTGAGATTTTTAAAAATATTCAATTTATACCAAAGAAAACAAATCTTACTCTTGAGAATATTATGGAGATAATTTTTAATAGTTACAAAATTCTTTCTTATGAAATTTGTAATAAAATTGAAGAGAAAGGCATTGTTGAAATAATTTTGGCGGGAAAACTGCCTGATGACAATTCATTGAGAGCATTCAAGTTGAGCACTGATAAAATTACAAATACTCACACTTGTAATGAAATATTGCATAGCGAAGGTGATTATGAGTTTATCGGTAGTGGAGAAAAGCAAGCAGCCAATCTTCTTCAGATTAGAGGGGATTCAAGAATCAACAGGAATACTATGTTAAATCTTTTACAAATAGTTATAGAGGATCCAGCCGTTAAAGGTGTTGATGGTAATATTCAATATGGTGAATTTAACGCGAATAATGAATTTGTAATTCATGGAATTATTAAGCATGATAATAATGGACTAGTATATTATAATAGGGGGTTTCTTGATTTGAATTTACCTGAATTTCAAATGAAAGATGATGGCTTTTATCTAAGTTATCAATATCTTATCGCCCCCCCCTTTATCAAAACTATTGAGGAGGAATAATACTGATTGCAGAAAGATAATCCCATTTTAGAAATTTGTAATTAGCCTGAGTTTGAACTAAATTTAAACCTTAAGGATTTAGCATCAACTTGCAGGCTGTAGGAGGAATAGATAGGAGTTCTTGGCTCAATGGATACGAGTGACAAATTGCGACGACCTACAACATTGGCTACATGACACTGACTGGTTTGTGTGACTTGTGGGGTGCTTTTAGCCATGACCGTTAGGGGACATTGTCTAGTTTTAAAAAGATACTCTCGATTTCAATGGGCTAAATTGTACAAACTAAGCACTCTGGGAGTATTATCCACCCGTATAAAACATTTTTATTTTGAAGAATTTATTTAGTCGATAGAAAAATTAATTAATGGTAAATTTAAAGGTGGCTGCCCAGCCATTACTGTCAGTTGGATAATTATTGATCTCAAATAAGACAATAAAATTGCGGGTGCATTAATTTTTAGAAAATTATCTGGATTCTCTATACTCTCGCCCCATTTAAATGCGCCTTCAATTTCAAGCAAAATAAAGAATGGATACTTCTCGAAGTTTTCTTTATCAAATATTTTAAGCTCTAAGTTAACTAATCCTCTTCTATTTATAGTATCTGATTTATATTTTACTTCAGGTGTAAATATAACCTCGATCGCTTGAACTTCCCCGGGTTTGAATTCTTTATTTAACTTGAATTCTGAATAAATTAATCTCTGTCCTTCTATTTGAAAATCACTTTGTTTCATTGCATCCTCCTTTTACGCTGCCAAAGCATAGTCTTGATTACAGCTTTCAATTTTTCCTCTTTTGTAATTTAAACCTTCATTTAATTTCACGTTAGCTGTAATAGGTTCGATAATTACATCAAGCATACCATCTACATTCAAATCCCAAATATTCGCAATTATTTCAAAATTCTTAAAATATTTTTCATAGAATTCATAATTATTTGTTTTTTCTTCATTGTAATCTACAAATACATTATAGAGATCATTATTATACAGATTTTTTTCTATTATTTTTCCAATGTTATTTTGGAAATCTAAATTGTTCCTTAAATCTATCGAATTATGCCAAATCTCGTATATATCTTCTTCTTCCAAATAATCATATGAAACATATAATGTGGGATACAAATTCTGAATTTCTTTTATTGTTTTCAAGACTATATCTAACATGCTCGATCCCTTTTTTTATTATTTATATTACAGCTTTAGCTTTAAGGAAACTCGTTACAGTATCATAATTATCTTTGAAACAGCGTTTAAAGACAAACTGTGTTTTTAATTCACGATCATGATAATCAGATTTGTTTCTCTGAGTTCTTAGTTGCTGAATTAATTGGATTTTGAATATTTCTGCATAATTCAAATTGTACCTATTTTTTATACTTTTTATAAATTCATCTATTGTATCTGAATGACTATTTTGAGTATTTACAGAGCTATAGCCAACTACATTTTGACTAACATAGACGATTATGTTTTGGTATAAGTAATAATAGTAACGACTTACCGCACAATCATAAAAATTATTACTCTCTGAGTATACTGCAACTTTCAAATTATCATCTGCTTTATTTAACAATTTTGTGCTCATAGTTCGATATCCATTTCGAATTCCCCGTCAATTATAACAAAATTAAAAATATAATGCAAATTATTTTTAATTCCGTTTTCGCTATTTATTCATTGTGTTCTCACAATTATACTCTAGAGAGAGAAATAATAATTGAATTTTTAAAAAAATATATATATATTTTAAAAAAAATCGGAGGTAGTATGAAGCACAAGTTGTTTACAGGAACTATCTTAATTACTTTGTTCACCCTGTTTTCTCAGATTCCTGGGTTTGATGATGCTATAAGAAATTCAAGAGAGTCTAATCAGACTACTTGGGGCGATGTTAATAGAATGCAAGGTGCGATAGATAGACAAAACCAAATTGATAAACAAAATGCTCAGATAAATACTCAAAAAGTTAAGGAATATTACTATTCTTTGTCTGAATACCCACAAACAATAAGTGATGGTTGGCATAAAGTAATTGCACTTAATAACAATGATGTCTGTGACGAAAGAAAGGTTTATGTGTCTAATAACAGAGTGATGAAGTACATAAATAGAGTTGGGTACGAAATACAATTATCCTCTTACCCAAAAATTATGGATGGAAAAACATCTGTTCAGCTTCTAGGTCCTGATGGTAAGGTTTTTGATTTTGTTGAATTATATTTCCTTGATGCAATTAATTCCCAGTAATTTTTTCTGCATAATTTAACTAAATAGCAATAAATAGGTTAATATATCACTTCGGTGCATATATTGGTTTTGGCCCATTGAAATCGAGAGATCGACTAGAGACGACCCCTAACATTGGCTACATGACACTGACTGGTTCATTGTGACTTGTGTGGTGCTTTTAGCCATGACCGTTACCGGACATTGACTGGCTAAAACTTAAAGCAATTCGACTGGTTTTAATTCATATAGGCACAAAGATTTTATAATGAATTGGATTTGAAATAGAAATAGATAGCCATGTAACTTTCTGGCTCAGAGGTTTAAGAAATCCTGACAAGTAGCTACGCTTGGACAAGTTATTTACTGGTGCAAATGAAATCTCTCGTCTTGTTCAGAACAAGGCGTAAATACGCAGCCTGTATCAGTAACACCGTCCGCATTAAGCCCTTTAATTGTATTTATTCCGCCTTGTAAGAGATTCCATTTGTGCCAATGTTACTCTCGTGATCGAGTATGG
>Ga0209467_1000239_pt1 | contig 94584 bp, 73 predicted proteins | sample Higcelwee11metaG_FD_187175 | JGI IMG/M metagenome (GOLD analysis project Ga0209467, IMG submission 187175) | Freshwater pond sediment microbial communities from the University of Edinburgh, under environmental carbon perturbations - High... | ecosystem: Environmental > Aquatic > Freshwater >...
GGTTTGACAGTATGGAAAGTGATATTAAAACTTTAACGCAAGGCCAAACCAGAGTTGAAGAAGGGTTTGACAGTATGGAAAGTGATATTAAAACTTTAACGCAAGGCCAAACCAGAGTTGAAGAAGGATTTGACAGTATGGAAAGTGATATTAAAACTTTAACGCAAGGCCAAACCAGAGTTGAAGAAGGATTTGACAGTATGGAAAGTGATATTAAAGTTTTAAAACAAGGTCAAACCAGAGTTGAAGAAGGGTTTGACAGTATGAAAAGTGATATTAAAACTTTAACGCAAGGCCAGGAGCGAATTGAAACTAAACTTGACAATATGGAAGCTTTAAATGCAAACAGACATGTTGAAATCAATGGAAAAATTGATTCCCTTTCAAGAGATATTACAGTTGTTGAAGCTTTAGCTGGGAAAAATACAACGGACATAGCAAATTTAAAATTAGTTAAATAAAATAACTTACAATAAAATCGTAATATGTGCGAAATGAAATCAGAAGGTCGCAGGTTCGAATCCTGTCGGGAGCACCATTTCCACGAATTGTAGAAACCTTGGAATTCCAAGGTTTTTTCATATGCGAGGCACGGATGCCGAGCAAGCTTTCCAGGGTCACGGATGACCTTTGAAAATGTTTCAGACAAAATAATATACATTGCCTTAAATGGTAATTTTATCTATAATAAGATAATGCAGGGTATTATTTAAGAAATTATTAAGGGGGAAAGCTTGTGACCGAATATAAGGGGCGTTGGGAAGCAATAAGAGGGCCTTTGATAATGTTGTCCATCTTAATAGCTTTAGCAATCATAATTTATTTTTTTATACCTCATGGTTTCTGGGCGTATTTTTTTATTGTACTTCTTTTGATATTTGTGCCTCTTGCTTATAGCGGCATAGTTTTAAAGATTACTATTAATGAAAAGAAGCTTGTGGTAATAAGGCCATTTACCAGGACATCAGTGAAATTTGAGGATGTAGCTCTATGTGCCGTACACTGTGTTGAAGAAGGAAAGCATCTGATTTATGCTTTTGTAAAACAAAGATACCGCAGGGGATATACAGTAAAGGGCATAAGGCCGAAGCTTCCTTTTGATGAAGTTGTAAAGATGTCCTCCAGGGATGAAGATATTGACTTGAATATAAATTTTAATATAGCAAAGAAGATTCCGGTTTCCTTCGTTCATGGCGGAGTGGAGTTAAAGGATAGGTTCCTTATAGAGGTAGGCAAATATCATGTAAAGGTTATGGATGAAAGAGAGTAAAAGGCTGCGGTGTGCAGCCTTTTTTCTATCATTTTATACATTGATTAGATAAAATGTATTAACTTTCATACAAAACGCAACATAACTATAACAAAAAACGTCATATTTCATGATATAATTTATTAGTAAAGCATTTAAAATAACAATTGTGAGGTGCCTATGAAAGGAAAGAAACCGTTTGCTGCAATTATCGTACTACTATTTGTATTAATCTTCGCTGCCGGCTGCATGTATAATCAAGCTTCTACGGCAATAGTCACAAACCCGATACCTGACCGGAAAGAGCAACCGCAGGCTACACCTACCCCGACAGCTTCTCCGACCCCTGCTCCTTCCGAGGGAAAGTGGGACAAAGCTGAAAATGTAGCGTACATAAGTGCCAGCAAGCTCAAAGTAAGAGAAGCTGCTGCTGCTTCCGCAAAAGTGCTGGACAACCTGATTAAAGGCACTGCTGTAGACATAGTTGAAGAAAAAAAGGATGATGCAGGTAAGTCGTGGTACAAGGTAAGCTATGACGGTGCCACTGGAAATATGGGGGGCTGGATAGCTGCGGAGTATACCGTTAAGGACAGAACTGAGCTGCTGGGCGAGACTTTGAGAAAGCTTGATTTTTCACCTCAGAACAAAACTTATGAATACCCGAATAATCCCAGAGTGGAAGCAAGAGGGATATATCTAACAAAATACTCTGCTTCCAATGACAGGCTGGACAAGCTTATAGAAATGACAAAAAGGACAAAAATAAATACTTTTGTTATAGATGTAAAAGATGACAATGGGCATATGCTTTTCTCGACCAAGGCCGCGGAGAAGTATAGCCCTGAAGCTAATAAATATGTTACTGTAAAAGACATAGCGGCGCTTATGAAAAAGCTTAAGGAAAACAATATATACACAGTTGCAAGAATAGTTTCTTTCAAGGATCCTACTTATACAAAACAGCATACAGATAGAGCTATTATATATAAAGACAGCGGGAAGCCTTTTACAAACAGCGATGGATTGATTTGGGCATCTGCTTATGACAGGATACTTTGGGAGTACAATCTGGAAGTATCAAAGGAAGCTGCAAAAGCAGGTTTCAATGAGATACAGTTTGATTATGTAAGGTTTCCTGCATCAGACGGCGGAAAGCTTGACAAAGCTCTTGATTATAGGAATACTAAAGGAGAATCAAAGCCCCAGGCCATACAGGACTATCTAAAATATGCCAGGGAGCAGTTAGCACCATTAAATGTCTATATATCGGCTGATATATATGGGCTGGTAGGCTCAGTGGCGGATGACATGTCCCTGGGACAGTACTGGGAGGCAGTAAGCAATATGGTTGATTATGTATGCCCAATGATGTACCCGAGTCACTATGCCAATGCTACTTATGGACTTTCAGTGCCTGATGCCTATCCGTATGAAACGGTTTTTAACTCCGCTAAGGATTCGGCTGCCCGTAACAAGAATATTGAGACACCTGCGGTAATAAGGCCATGGATACAGGACTTTACAGCGCCTTGGGTGGCGGGGCATATCAAGTATTCGGACAAGCAGGTAGAGGATCAGATACGGGCTCTTGATAAAAACGGTATAAAGGAATACCTTCTTTGGAATGCTGGAAACAAGTATTCAGAAGGGGCAGTAGCGGACTAAATGTAGAAAGCTTAAAGCGGAGATTGCTCTCCGCTATTAATTTTGGCTGGTGACATGCAAAATGTGCGGTGGTTCAGAAAATTATTGATTGCTAATTTGATTTATATTAGGTAATATTTATTCATATTAATAATAAAGGGGAGCTGCAGATGAGTTTCTATGTTAGGGTGTTTTCTCTGGCAGAGGATTTTCCATCCTTATATGCAATATGTGATGAGCTAAAAGATTCAGGCTTTGAATTTTCCACTTCTCCAGGCAAGGATGAGCCTGAGTTTGGGGAGAACGATTGGAGAAATGTGGTTTTTCAATATGATGAAAATTCCAAGCCTGTTGAGCTGGAAAGAGATACAAAGGAGCAGGAGGACAGTGTTTTAAAGGAAGAACAGGATGAGTTTTTAGAAGCGCTAAAAAAGCTCCCTTATAGTAAAGGGCAGAAAAAGGCTCTGGAGATTTTGAAGGAAATGGTGCAGATTTATGCTTTTGAGGTGGAAGAGGATATTACCGAAGAAGGCTGGGATTTTCTTGAATGCATGCTGGACTTCATTTGTGATGCAACCGATGGTTATGTACAGGTGGATGAAGAGGGTATTTATAATAAAGATGGAGAATTACTGGTAGAAATGGAATAGAAAGATACTAAGGGAGGAGATAGGATGGAAAATACTGTTTCAATGGTAGCTAAGCATGTCAATAAACTAAGAGCAGAGGATAAAATTTTTGCAGCCAGCAGAGAAGCAAGCAATGCTGCATTACAGTTCGGCAAAGATAAGGTAGTTAATGCTACAGTAGGCTCTATAATGGATGAGGATGAAAAGCTGGCAGTATTTCCTACTGTGATCAAAACATTAAAGAATCTGCCAGACACAGAGTTTGCAGCCTATGCACCCATATTAGGGACACCCGACTATCTGGAGGCAGCAATCCAAGCTATCTTCATGGATTACAGGCCTGAAGGATATATAAATGCTGCGGCAACTCCGGGAGGATCGGGAGCACTAAGGCAAACTATCTGGAATTACTCGGACATAGGCGATACAATATTGACTTCTGATTGGTTCTGGGGACCATATAGGACTCTTGCAGAAGAGAACCTGAGAAAGCTCAGTACTTTTTCCTTTTTTGACGATAAGAAAATATTCAACTTACACTCTTTTGAAATGAAAGTGAGTGAGCTGCTTGATAGACAGGACAGCCTGGTTATTTTGCTGAATTCACCCGCACATAATCCCACAGGCTATGGATTAAGCTATGAGGAATGGGAGCAGGTTATCGGAATGATAAAAAGAGCAGCAGCAGATGGAAGCAAACATATAACACTGCTCTGTGATATAGCTTACATAGACTATGCAGGAAAAGCTTCCGAGACAAGAAAATTCATGAGTCTCTTTTCCGGGCTGCCTTCAAACTTTCTTGTAATAGTAGCTTTCAGCATATCAAAGAGTCTTACAATGTATGGACTTCGTACAGGTGCGGCAGCCTGCATAAGCTCAAATAAGGATGTGGCGGAGGAATTTTCCGGTGTATTTGAAGCCTCCAACAGAGGTACGTGGTCTAACGGAACAAGATGCGGCATGAAACTTCTCACTACTATTATGAATGATAAAGAGCTGCTCCATAAGGTTGATACAGAGAGGGAAGAACTCAGGAAGCTTTTAGAGAAAAGGGCAGAAACATTCATGGAGGAAGCAAAAAGTGTGAAGCTTGATACATGTCCCTACAAAGCAGGTTTCTTTGTCACAATACCAGCCATACAGTCTGAGGAAAGCTGCAAATTATTGAAAAAAGACAACATATTTGCAGTGCCGATTTCAAGAGGAGTAAGATTTGCTATTTGCTCAGTACCCCTTTATAAGATTAAGGGTATTGCAGAAAAAATGAAAAAGGCGATAGACGGCGGGCAATAAAGAAAAAAACGCCATAAGACTTGCACGTTCCCGGAGATATATCATATTACTGATATTGTGATGAATAATTCGGGAGGTAGCTGAATGGACAAAAAGTTTAAATGCCCAATGATGTGCGGTATGCAAATGATGTATGGAATAGAGCCCATGAATGTGATGCCCAATATGCAAATGGGTGAAGAAATGGAACATCACTATCTGGATGAAGAAGATGACAGGCAATTTTACAAAATGTACCCTGAAAGCTGTAAAAGGATAATGCCCTATGTAAAAAAGGAAATAGACAGGATGGAAGAAAACAATGAAATGGCGCATGATGAGCAGCCTAACAGGGAAATAGTTAATATGATGACTGAAAATGCATATAACAGAATGGTGAAGGAAATGCCTGAGATGGCGGAGGAAGAAGAAACCAGGCAATATCCCGGAAGAAGATTTTCAAGGGATCTTTTGCGGGTACTCCTGCTAAACGAACTTTTCAGAAGAAGGAGAAGACGCAGAAGAAGACCCTACGGTTATCCCTATGGCGGGTATGACTTTGACTATGATTATTACTGAAGAAAGCAATAATGAAATAACTAGGCGGGAGACCGCTTAGTTATTTCATTATTACGTTGCTTGCCTCATCAATCGGGAGCATTTGTTCTCCAAGGGACTCTACTGTAATGCTTCCATTTGTCCACCCTGCTATATCCTCGATAAATGTGTTTTTGTGTTCTAATGATGTTAATACACGCATAGTCACATTTTCAAGATATTCGATATTTTCTATTATGTAATTCTTCCTGGGTATTTCATATTGAAGCTTACTTAGAAAGCTATAGTCCATTTTAAGCTGATGCACGGAAAAAGGCTGCACTCGCAGAATACCGGCCGCCTTGATGCCTCTCGTAGCTCCTTCGGTGTATGCTCTTATGAGACCGCCTGCACCGAGCAGTATTCCTCCAAAGTACCTGGTTACAATGACTATAGAATTGGTGAGTTCTTCTTTTTTCAATACTTCAAGTATAGGGACTCCTGCAGTCCCCGAGGGTTCTCCATCATCGCTGGAACGCTGGACATTCATTGACTCTCCTAGTATATAGGCATAGCAGTTATGTGTTGCATCATAGTGTTTTTTCCTGATACTGCCTAAAAACTGCAGAGCCGCTTCTTCTGAATATACAGGCTGAACATAGGAGATAAACTTTGATTTTTTTTCTATGAAACAGGTATCAGCATAATTTTTTAACATTCTGTAGCTTACTGCCATAAAATCACCTTTACAATAATTTGAAGTGTGGTAAATTAGATTCGAGTAATTGCAGAAAAGTCATGGGAGCTCTGCTTAAATCTCTCTAATCTGTTTTAATTATATAATATTAGCGTCAAAATCACCATTTATATATTTCGCACTAAACATCTTGCATTTAATTCATATATTGCGATATATATAGAAATTACATAGATTTTTTCTTTTGAAGCAGGGCAATATATATTGATATGGTATTAGCTAAGGTGGGAAATCAACATGGAAACTAGAATATGGTGTGAGTTTACTCCTCCGAAGGAAGTGTGCAGGGAGCATATAATAAATGCATTTAAAAGGTACGATGTAACCTTGAATTACAAGCTGGAGTATGGGTATGACAGTGAGGATTTCTATAATATGATAGCAACCTACAATGATAATGGTATACCCGTGTCCATATGGGCAACTCTTTCTGATGAAATGGGATATTGGATAAATGAAAAAAATGCAGGAGAATTCGACAAATATATAAGGGAACTGGTGGATAAACTTGAGCAAAAGGATCTGAAAATAAAAGGATTTTGCATCGATCTGGAATCACCGCTGGCGGACATAAAGAATTTGGCCGAGCCTAAGAGTATAATTAGCCCTTTAGCAACATATGCAAAAATGCTTACCGCAAATTTAAACAAGCAGCGCTATAATGACGCAAGGAAAATTTTTTCTGGAACTGCCAGTTTTTTGCGTTCAAAGGGCTTGGAAAGTTATGCTACCTGTGTAAGACACTGTTATTATGATATACGGTTCAATTCCGAGTTCATGCAAAATGCCCTTGAAATACCTGTGTTTGACGTGGGATGGGATAGATATAATCTGATGTACTATGCAACAATGATAAGAAATGAAATGAAAAGAATTAAAAGGGTAAATGTGGATTATATGATATATTACCAGGTATCACATCTTAAAGAGGTTTTAAAGGATAAGCTGGCTATTTCTGTTGGTGTAACAAATGTTGGAAAACTTGGTAATGAGCCTTATTACGGGGATATCTCAGAGTTTGAAAAAGATATGGGAATATTGAAGGGAATAGGGATAGATAAATTTTCTCTGTTCAGTCTGGATGGCATTACTGAAGAAAAAAAGCTTCTTAGCTTTCTTGATGCCATGAAGAGGGCGGAACCTTACAAGCCTGAGGTATGTAATCATGTAATCAGGAATGAGGTTCTTTCAGAGCTGCTTTTTAACATAGGAAAGTTTTATTATAAGTTAAGGAAGTGAACTCGAAACACGTAATATTATGCAAATATTATGCAAATATTATGCAAAAATACTATTTATATTCGCAGAAAATGTGATATTATAATCATAGGGGAGGTAGGGGAATATGAAAACGATGAACTTACCCGCTGCCATTCTGAAGCCCGGAATGACGATCTACGAGGATGTTTATAGTTCAGCAGGTGCTATAATTCTTGTAAAGGATACTATTCTGGAACAATGGCAGATTGAGAAGCTCCATATGAATAATGTAGGTAAGGTCAGAATAAAGCTTACCGAAAATGATGGATTATATGCAAAAAAAGAAGAGGATGAGATAAGAAGTATATATGACTCAGATAGAATAAGAAGCTTCAAGGAGAAGTATGCGGCTAAGGTGGATGAAGTAACATACATTATAAAGGAGATTGGGAAGGGTGCTGCTGTAGATGTTCACTCCGCAAGCCAGATAAGCAGGCATATAATAAAAGAATTCAGTGTTATAAGTGATGTTATAAACTATATTCATCTGGTAAGACCCTTGGATGATTATACATACTCACACTCACTGAATGTATCGCTAATGTCAATTATTATAGCCAAGTGGTTGAATCTTAATGAAGCAGAGATTGATGAAATTGCAACTGCAGGGTTGCTTCATGACATAGGGAAAACAAAAATATCCGAAGACCTTCTCTCGAAGCCTGGCAAGCTTACAAATGCAGAATTTGAAGAGGTAAAGAAGCATACCATATTAGGCTATATGATGCTGGATAATGTAAAGGATGCCACTCTAAAAATAAAATACTCAGTCTTGATGCATCATGAGAAAATTGATGGTTCAGGGTATCCGGTAGGGGCTGTTGATGAAGAAATACCTCTTTTCCCTAAGATAGTCGCCGTAGCGGATATATATGATGCAATGACCTCAAACAGGTCATACAGGAACAGGATGTGCCCCTTCGAGGTAATCAAGAATTTTGAGATGCAAACCTTTGGTAAGTTGGATACAAAGGTGCTTACAGTGTTTCTAAAAAATATTGCCAATTCTTATATGAGTGATTTTGTAGAGCTGAATTCAGGTGAAATATGTGAGATTGTATTCATAAATCCTAATAGAATATGGCAGCCTATTGTGAGATTGGGTACTGACCTTATAGATTTATCCCATGATAATAATAAAAGGTTCATAAAAGCAATAGTATAATAGTATAGGCTTAATAAAGGACTATGGAGTGAAATCCATAGTCTTTTGTATTATAGTATATAGTGTGGGCAAACAATAACTTTTAGGATGAGCAGGGTGAAAAGCTGCTTGTTGATAAAGCTTGGCAAGCATTACATATTTTTAGTAGAATTGACTTATGGAGTTTAGTAATTATAAGTATTTAGGGAGGCAGTGCGATGGAAATATATAGACTGAATAACAATGACCTGATTGAGACAGCTTTTGAAAATATAAAGAAGGATGACAGAGCTAAGTATTGGATAATAGCATCTCCTGAGGAACTATGCGAGAACAATGGCTTTTTCAGATTCCATAACTCTACAGTTGAGGAATGTTTAAATTCTAAACAGCATCCGAGGCTTGAGATATATGATGAATTCAGCTTTGGAGTTATAAATATTATGGATAAGAATGCGGCTGACTCTGAAGGATTCCGGCTTACTGCTAAAGAGCTGGATTTCTACCTTACATCGAGATATCTGATACTGGTAGCCAGAATACCGAATAGGTTGGTAAACAATGTAAAGAAGGAAGTATTGGAGAATGCAAATGCTTCGAACAACTACACTGTCAACCTGTCGAAAATATTATATATGCTTCTGAATAAGCTGACTTCCATGGATAATGTCATAATCAAGGAAATTGAGACAAGGATAGCCCTGCTGGAGGAGCGGGTTATGGAGGAGGCAGGGAAGGATTTCACAAAGGAGATAATGGAGCTCAAAAAGCAGTTGCTTTTTTTGGAAAGATATTATGAGCCCTTGCTGGATATTGCAGAAGGATTGGGGGAGAATGAAAACGGACTTCTGGAGGAAAGCGCACTCAGATACTTCAGCATACTGAAGAACCGGATAGAAAGGCTGAATAATAGTGTACTTCACCTTAGAGACTATGTGACCCAGGTGAGGGAAGCATATCAAGCACAGGTTGACATAAGCCTCAATCATACGATGAAGCTGTTCACTGTAATAACTACGGTATTTCTGCCTTTATCACTTATTGCCGGTTGGTATGGAATGAATTTTAAGTATATGCCGGAGCTGAGCTGGGTTTACGGCTATCCCTTCGCTTTTGCTCTAAGTGCGGCAGTAGTAGTGATAAGCCTCGCATATTTTAAAAAGCATCATTATATGTAACCGAAACAAGGGTATCAATAGCTATAGAATAAGCATTAGACTTGTATATCAGTATTCACCGATGCACAAGTCTAATGCTTTATTAAACCAACTAACTCTCCAACCTTGTACCCGTTTTATATTACCTGCAGTATCACACATTTTAAATACATTGATTCATCAGAGCCATAAAGCACAGGGTGGTCTTTTGCCTGAGTTCTGAATTCTACTTGTCTGACTATTCTCCTTGCATCCATTGCTGCATCCTGTATCATTTCCATAAATAGACCAGGGTACATATAGTGCGAGCAGGAGCAGGTTATAAGGAAGCCTCCCGGCTTTATTATCTTCATACCTCTGAGATTGATATCCTTGTAGCCCCGATAAGCTCCTTCCAAAGCTGACTTGGTTTTACAGAAAGCTGGAGGGTCAAGTATAACTACATCAAATTTTTCATTAGCTAACTGGTAATTCTTGAGTACATCAAATACATCACCGGTAACGCCTTTTATTTTATCCTGCAAGCCGTTAATCTCTGCATTTCTTCTGACATACTCTATAGCATGCTCTGATATGTCAACAGCAGTAACTTCCTTTGCACCATAGCAGGCTGCATGGAGAGCAAAGCCCCCTGTATGAGTGAAGGTATCTAATACACGGGCATCCTTAACAAAAGGCTTAAGTGCCGCCCGGTTTTCCCTCTGGTCGAGGAAGTATCCTGTCTTCTGTCCGTTTTCAATATCTACAAGCATCTTTACTTCATTTTCAACTATTTCAACGGTAGTGTCGAAGGGACCTTTAATGAAGCCTTTTTTCTGCTCCAATCCTTCTTTCTCTCTGATTTTTACATCGTTTCTTTCATATATCCCCTTTGGTTCAAGTATTTCATCAAGAAGCTTCACTATCATATCCTTATATTTTTCTATGCCCAGGGACAGTGTCTGAATGCTGAGATAATCTCCAAACTTATCCACGATAAGAGCAGGCAGGAAATCAGCTTCTCCGAAAATAACACGGCAGCTTGAGGTATCTACAAGCTTTTTCCTGTATTCCCAAGCCTGGATGATTTTCTTCCTGAATAATTCTCTGTTAATTTCTTCATGCTCTCTGGTCAATAGCCGTACAAGTATCTTGGACTTGGGGTTTATATATCCTCTTCCCAGAAAACGGTCCTTGAAGTCATATACATCAACTATATCGGCAGGATTAAAATCTCCGTCAATATTTTTTACCTCGTTGTCAAACACCCAGGGATGCCCCATCCGTATCCTGACTTCTTCACCTTTTTTAAGTATAACTTTAGCCATTTAAAAACCTCTTTTCTCGCTTATTAAGATCACCCGTACCCATTTATTATAACCCAAATGACTCAGAATTTATATCAAGTGCTGATAATACTGTTTCAAATACAAGCTTTGCCGCTTTATCAAAGGAATAGGAAATGCAAAGCCTTTCTGTATACTTATGTGCATCTTTTCCCAATGGACCTATGTTTATAAACGGTATATTGAGATTGGCTATTGTATCCAAAGGTATTGTATATTTTTCGCCCCACAGAGGAAGGTTGGCCTTTAAGCTTTCAATATCCAGGTTATCCGGCAAGCTAAGGTAGCTCATGTCGGATAAGCCAGGGAAGAAGGGTTCGGCATATATTTGTTCTCCATATTCCACTTTTGACTTCTCAATGAGTCTCTCTACAATTTCATTTATTTTGCTGCTGCCTCTTTTGATTCCTGAATGGGGGTAATAGGGAGGTGCAAAGAACAATATTATCATAGGGTTCTTATATGGACAGAATTTATGAACTTCACTTACAATATTGACAGATAACTCCCTCAAGTCATTCACAGAAGATTCCTTTATGAAGGTTTCCATATGCTTGTCAAATTCTTTTCCCGAAGTCTCAAGGCACATTTCATAAAGCTCCCGGAATGTAATAACCATAGGCTTTATGGATGGAAGTACAGGTTTGCTGCCTGTTTGGATTTGCAGCTCAGAAGCTTTACTCTCTATGCTTTGCAGCGCTTCTATAAATGCTTTCTCGCCTATGCTCTTAAGCTTATTAAGTACTTCGTGAGGAGAAGAAACAACAGTCATGAAATTGAAATAAGCATAAGCTGCTGCCGGAGTTGAGACAGAATATGCGCCTTTTGTATCAGACTGTTTCAGACATACTGGTGCGGGCACTCTAAAACTTCCGAATGTATCCGAAAGCTTGGGATTCAGTTCAATTTCTTCGATTATTTTAGCAGTAAGTAAATTCGGATTCAAACCGGAAAAAGGGTCTCCTGAATGTGTTTCTTTACCCACACAGTAGAAAACAGGCAGCAGCTTGCCGACAGTTCCGGTGTATATATATTTGCTGTTATCTCCCGGATATTTAGGGAAATGGGGTTCTGATACGATGCAGCATACATATTCTAATTCTTTTTCTTCTTTCAAGCTGTTCAGCAATTCAACAGCAGAAAGCATTCCGGCAGAATTATTTTCTTCGTCAGGAACTGACAGCAAAAGGATATTTCCCGGGAAATTATCTAATTTATTTTCAATTTGGTTTAGTATTTCGACATCAAGGGCTATTCCGAATTTCATATCCATTGTTCCCCTGCCGAAAATATAATCTCCTGAATTAAGATCTTCTTCAGCCTCCTTTGAGAGACTGACACAGGTGCCCTTTTTAAGCAGATCCGTGTACTCGGTTATTTTAAATGCAAAGTCCTTATAGGCCCCATAATCTCCTATATCTACAACATCAAAGTGGCTAAGCAAAATAACGGTTTTTTTACTCTTTGGCTTCCCCTCCATAAAGGCATAGACATAGCTTCTTCCCAAAGGGTCATTTTCCATAGGAATTATACCTGAATTAGAAGGATTACATCTGAAGTAGTCCATCCTCATTATTACTTCATAGAGTTTTTCTGCCATATCAATTTCTCCGGCTGTCTCAGATATGCTTGGAATATTGCAAAGTTCAATCAGCAGTTTTTTCATTCTATTTATATCCATTAATGATTCCTCCGTTTCAATATCCATTCTATCAGAATTGAGGGCATTTGGCACAATAGTATTAATTCATTCATAGTATGAAAGTTTACAAGCGTAATTAAAAGGCATAATATATAGGGTAGATATTTGAACGGCAGGTGGAGGTTCATATGTTCAAGAAAAAAAAGAACTATCTGAAGCAGATATATAAAATGGATCCGGATACAGAGGCATATATCGTAGAGATTTCTTTAGATAACTATAATGAGATTTTCAATGGCTGGGACCCATCTCCTATTAAGAGAAGGGATCTTGATCCGGATCTTGTAAATTTTATGGAAGTGTGCTCTTCTGATATTCCGTTGGGGTTTTCTCTGGAAATACAGCTTTATATGCCCAAGGATCAATATAATGAAGAAAAAGAGAATCTGTCCAGGGTAGGAATAAAAAATAATTTTGATTTTGCTTCTCATTTTATTATAAAAGAGATAAAGCAAATAAGTAAAAAGATAATTCTATACATTATAATGGCTATTGCTTTTTTATCGGTAGGTTATTTGTCGGGGCAGCGGATAAAGTCTAATGTTGCCACTAATATATTAACTGAAGGGCTTTCCATCGGGGGCTGGGTATTTTTATGGGAAGCATTTTCTCTATTTTTCTTTTCCAGGCAGGAAGTATACAGCAGGCTGAAAATGTATAGAAGATTTCAGAATACAGAGATAAGCTTCAAGTATAAGTAAGCCCCCAAAGATATACTTATATTTTTTTGCAAGCATATTGTTAATATATCTATTGGATAATTGGTTACTGTAAGTTAAAATATTAAGTATGGTAAAGGATTGCTGCAAAGGTGATGAATTATGGCGGGTAAAGAAAAAGGTTTTTTCAGCAAAGTATATGAAATAGTTGCCCGTATACCCGAGGGCAAGGTTGCTACTTATGGCGGCATAGGCAAGATGCTTGGATATCCGAGAGGGGCTAAAGTTGTAGGCTGGGCTATGAGAAGCGCACCGGAGGGCTTGAATCTGCCCTGCCACAGGGTAGTAAAGGCAACGGGAGAGTTGTCCCCCAGCTATGTATTCGGAGACTCTGAAATCCAAAGAGCAATGCTGGCAGCAGAAGGAATCACCTTCAGAGAAGACGGGACTATTGATATGGAGCGGCATCTATGGTTGGGGTAGTGAAATTTATGCCTGCGGCATATCTAAATCATTGCCAAGGCTGTGAAATGAACGGTTGACAGTTGAAAGAGAAATGATTATAATGTGTATAATAATGTAAAAAAAAGGGAGGTTTGTTGCTTTTATATATTTACTATCAAAAATGATTCTTTGTTTATGTAATAGATGTGTTTTCAATATTTTAGCGAAATGTCAATAGTACTGCAAAATCACTGATATTATGTAGATAAATGCAACAAAAATTATATGCATACATTTAATGTTAGTTCTAAAAAGTTACCGGTTATATACCCTATAATCACATCATATCCTGAGCATGCTCATCTACTCACGGTCTTACAGAATCATGAGCAAGCATTTCCTTGGGTGTTAACAAATTATATGCAGCTATTTGTTAAGAAAGATATACCCTTTTCTAATAATGGTATGCCTCAACCAAACTTCTATCCTCGTATTTCTTATGAGACCTGTCCGTGTATAGATTATCAGAAAATAGGCAGGGATTTTATCTCAAAAAAATGGTCGTCTTTTATAGATTTTATAATCGATTGTATAGATATGGGTTATTATATTTATGTTTATTTAGATAATTATCAAATTAAGGAATCACCATTCTATCAAAAACGACACTTATCACATCCTACATTAATTTTCGGATATGATAGAATAAATGAGACTATTGATATCGCTGACTTTTATCAAAATTCTAAATATAAGTTTACTTTGGATTCGTTCACATGCATTGAGAATGCATATATCAATAAACCTAAAACTAATGATTTTTATTTGAATCGGTATTTGAGTGGAGACGATATAACTTTATTTAAGTTTAATGAAAAACACGAATTTGATTTTGATGTAAAATTAATAATAGGATTACTTGAAGATTATATTAATTCTTGCAATAATTTTGAAAAATTAGGTACATATGAATCTCAATACTATAATTCAAGCAACTATTCATATGGAATTAGTGTTTATGATGTTATAAAGAATTATTTACAAGATAAAATTGATTCATTAGAATATATAAGTCCTCAAGTTTTTTACATACATTGGGATCAGAAAACGCTTATGCTTTCAAGAATCAAATATTTGAGTACAAATGGATATATAAAGAATGTGGATAACATCTACAGTATTTTCGAAGACTTAAGGTTTCAAACTAGAAATTTATTAGATTTAGCTATAAAATTTGATATGACTAAAAATCGTGAAATTATTAATAGAGTCATTTCACGAATACCACAAATTGCCGAAATAGAAAAAAAAGCTATTGAATTGTTATTGAACGAGCTTTGTCAGGGATAGGTGCACAAAGATAGCTTTGAATAGCATTAATATTTATGAACTGCATAACAGTATAAATTGTTCATCTAATATACATAAAAATAAGCACAAGAAGAGGCAATAAAATTTATGAAAAGACGAGATTTAATACTTGCTTTATTAGTAGTAATAGTGTGGGGAGCTAATTTTACAGTTATAAAATTAGGACTTGCCGGGATGCCGCCTATGTTACTGGCGGCATTGAGATATACTATTGCAGCGTTGCCTGCAATAGCTTTTGTAAAACGTCCGGCAGTAGGATGGAAATATATTGTTGCTAATGGAATGACTGTAGGGGTTGGACAATTTGCTTGTTTATTCTATGCAATGAATATTGGAATGCTAGCTGGTGTCTCTTCTGTTGTCCTCCAGTCTCAGGTTTTTTTCACGCTTATATTTGCTGCTATGTTGTTAAAGGAACCCATGAAAGGAAGTCAGGTAATGGGCCTCTTAGTAGCTGGGGTTGGACTTTGTCTCATAGGGGGAAATGTTGGATATACTGGATTGTCTTCAATTCCGGTTGGAGCATTTTTATTGACACTCCTTGCAGCTGCCTTTTGGGGAATTTCAAATATAATAGTAAGATATGCTTCCAAACAAGCAATTTCCCAAGGTAAAACGCTTAATATGCTGAGCATGGTTGTGTGGTCAAGTCTTATACCTCCACTCCCTTTTCTGGTGATTGCGCTGCTATTGGATACACCGGAAACACTATTGCACGCAGTGAGCAATTTGAATGTCCTGTCTGTATTTTCAGTGCTTTACCTGGCCTTTTGCGCAACGTTATTCGGGTATGGTATATGGAGCGTATTGCTTGCAAAGTATCCTACCGGCAAAGTAGTCCCAATATCCCTTCTTGTTCCGGTAACCGGCCTGATCACAGCACAAATTGTTCTTAATGAGCAGCTTTCAAAAATTCAGTGGGTAGGTGGTATAGTAATAATTTTAGGATTAGTAATATCTAATTTTGGATTTTTGCCAATAAAACGTAGCTTAAAGGCTAAAGATGAATAAGTGTCATATATATTATGTACGATAAAGGAGGTGGCAGTAATGCTGTGTCATTTAGTGACTGACTTAGATAAATTGCTCTGTACAAAATCTGGTGAATGGACGAAATTTGTACAGAGGTATAAAGTCAGATAAAATCGTCCTCATTAGGTTTTGTACTTTTAAGCTATTGTTAATAAATAACTTATAAGGAGAAAACTAATGAAACCTAATAAATTCAGTAATTTTATAATATTTTGGCTTGGACAGTCAATATCACAATTAGGCAGTGGGATGACCAGTTTTGCATTAATTATATGGGTATATAAGCAAACAAATTCTGCTATGTCGGTATCTTTAATGACGTTTTTTTTATACTTGCCATATATAGCCGTCAGTGTTTTTGCAGGAGCTTTCATTGATACCCATAACAAAAAGAGAATTATGTTGTGGTCGGATTCTATTGCAGCGGTATGTTCACTTGGAGTTCTAGCCTTACTTTTGTATGGAAGGCTGGAAATCTGGCATATTTATATAGTAAACGGGATTATCGGATTTATGAATGCCTTTCAATCCCCCGCACAAGCAGTTGCTATAGGAATGATTGTTCCTAAAGAAGATTACGCAAAAGCCAGTGGAATGAGATCCTTTACTGATTCCTTGATTATGGTGGTTACACCGATGATGGCAGGGTTTATTAGCTCATTCTGGGGATTAAGAGGAGTAATACTGGTTGATTTGATTACTTTTATATTTGCTTTTGCTGTACTATTGTTTTTTATTTCTATTCCTGAAGAATTGGAAAAAATACAGGAGAGTCAGAAAAATGTACTTTATGGATTGAAAGATGGGCTGACATTTCTTACAAACCATAGGGGAATTTTGTATATCATTATAAGCATGGCAATGATGAACTTTTTTTCGAGACTGACTTATGAAAATATTTTATCCCCTATGATACTGGCAAGAAGCGGCGGAAATGATACGATGCTTGGAGCGGTTAACGGCATCCTTGGAGTGGGAGGTATCATTGGAGGGCTAATTGTTACATTTAAAAAACTGACTAAAGATAATTTGAAATTGATTTATTTTTCTGCTGCATTTTCGTTTTTATTCGGTGATATATTCATGGGGATTGGCAGGTCGGGATTGGGATGGAGCATTGCTGCAATTGCTGCAAGTTTGCCGATACCATTTATCGGTGCCGGACTAAATATAATTATGTATAACACAATACCAAAACAAATGCAGGGAAGAGTATTTGCAGTAAGAAATGCAGTTCAGTATTGTACAATACCGGCGGGAATATTATTGGGAGGTTATTTAGCTGACTATGTATTTGAACCGTTTATGAATTCCAATCATGTTCTCGCATTATGCCTGCAAAAAATCGTAGGAATCGGTACTGGCAGCGGAATGGCTGTTATGTTCTTATGTACAGGAATTTCAGGATTTTTAACAAGTGCTTTATGGTATTCAAATAAAGATATAAAGGATCTAAAGGGGAGCATAAAATGCACCCCCAGCTAATCTCATTGTTAAAAGGTTATAAGGAGGGAAGGTCATGGCTGTAAGAGAAATTTTATTATTGGGAAATGAAAATCTTTATAAGGTTTGCAAGGAGGTTTCTTGGGACAATATCGAAAAAGCCAGAAGAATTGTTGAGGATTTACATGCTACAATCATGGACTTCAGAGGAAAATATGGGTTTGGAAGGGCAATAGCGGCACCTCAGATAAACGAATTGTGCAGAATGATATATATGAATTTTGATAACAACTCAATAGCATTAATAAATCCAAGACTTGAATTCATAGATAGTGAAGAGTTTGAGGTATGGGATGATTGTATGAGCTTTCCCGGCTTAGAAGTGAGATTGCACAGGTATAAGAAGTGTAAGGTCTATTATAAGGACTTAAACTGGAATGACTGTACTTTAGATTTTACAGGTGATTTGTCAGAATTAATCCAGCACGAATATGACCACCTTGATGGAATACTGGCTGTGCAAAGAGCAATTGACAATAAGTCATTCAGAATAAATAAAAGTAAAGTCTTTTGTTTCTAATGTTGAAATCTCTATATTTGCAGCATGTTCAGAAAGGACCGTATAGATTTAAGTAGTATAAATACATGTTTCATATGCTATAATTAATATGGCTGATTCCAGTTAAGGAGAAATATGTAAATGAGGCTACTTAAGGATGTATTACGGTTTTTATATGGACATGCTATTTTAATACTGACATTGCTGGTAATAATTGCAGGTGCAGTGTTGTTTTGGCTGCAAAGGGAGGAAATAAAGCCCTATATTTCTAAGCCAAGATATCATTTTTATTTTATAGCGCAAAGCTCGGTTGATCCTTTTTGGAATGAAGTAATGCTGGGGGTTCAAAAGTCAGCAGAAGATAACAATGTTGTGGTTGAATACAGCGCACCTCGTTTCAATAATCCTGAGGAGGAGCTGCAATTCATGGATATTGCTGTTATTTCAAAGGTTGATGGAATAATCACCCATGTCCCTGGGGGCGCAGGCTTTACCAACGCAATCGATAAGGCTTATGCTGATGGAATTCCTGTCATAACTGTAGAAAATGACGACAGCGAAAGTAAAAGATATGCTTTTGTAGGCACAAACAGCTTTGAATTGGGAAGGGAAGCAGCCAGATTATTGGTTGAAGCGGCTAATGCTGATGCAAATATTGCAGTAATTCTAAATGGTGATCTGGAGCAGGACGCTATAGAGCATAATTTGAAAATGAACGGTTTTATCAGTATTCTAAAGGAATATCCCAATATGAGAATTGTCAGAATCTATATCTCAAAGCTGGGAATATTGAGTGCAGAGGAGATAACCCAGAAAATAATAGACAGCGATGAAGGGGTTAATGCAATTTTTACCACTAGTTCGGCCGATACGTTAGGTTCTGCACAGTTGATTGTTGATAGAAGCAGAGTAGGCAAAATCCTTCTGGTAGGCTATGGTAATTCAGAAGAAATAATAAGGTATATAGATAAAGAAATAATATATGGGACTGTTGCCAGCGACCCATATAAAATGGGGTATGAGAGTATCAAGGCTCTTGTAGATGTAAAGGACAAAAAGAGTATACCCAGCTTTGTTGATACACAGGTTAAAGTAATTACAAAAAGAAATCTGAAGAGCAGTAAAAAGGCAGAATAGTTGGTGAGAATATGAACCATGGCTTATTAACCTTTATAGGGATCAGAAAAAAGTTGATAATGTATTTTCTTCTAACTATTTTACTGTTAGGTGTTATAAGTATTTCTTCATATTATAATGCAAAAGTGGTTCTAAGGAACACAAACAGCATTATTACCGACTATTCCTACCTAAATAGATTGAACAATGATGTAAATTCATTAATGACAGAGCTGGAAAAATACTTAACTACAGCTTCTTCTGAAAACCTGCTTAGTTACTATACTCATTATAACGAGCTGCAGGAAACCTCAAGGAAGATACCGAGAATTGCAGAGTATAATAATGAATTGCTGCTATTTAAAGATATTGGGAATATGATTGATGAGTTGCTTGCAGAGACAGACAACGCTGTACAGGCAAAGCGGGGAAGAATCAGCAGCAGATATATTTCGCATTTTCAGAGGTCAAATCAAATAGGTGAATATATAAAGCTATATAATAACAAACTCCTGGACAATAAATTAAAGACAGGCTCGGAAAAATATGAAAACATTAATAAAACTATGAGTTTTATCAGTTACTTAAACTTATTGATAATTATTGCCGCAGTGCTTGCTAATATTTATATTGCTGTTGTTTCAACCTATCGGTTAACCAAGCCGATCTCAGAATTGTCCTATTCTGCAGAGAAAATTGCCCATGGTAATTTTGATATAGAATTGACCCAGACGCATATCGGAGATGAAACAGACATATTAACCGGGGCTTTCATAAAAATGGTAAACAGCATAAAAGCATATATTAATGAATTAAAAAACCAGGCAGAGGTGGAGAAACGGCTTAAGGAGCAGGAGATGCAAAACCTCAAAATGATGAGCCATCTAAAAGAAGCAGAACTGAAATTTCTGCAGTCTCAGATTAACCCGCATTTTCTTTTTAACACTCTGAATGCAGCGGCCCAATTGGCAACCATAGAAGGAGCAGACAAATCCTCTGAATTTATAGTCGACATAGCTAATTTGTTCAGGTATAACCTTAAAAATATTGACGAGCTGACCCCGCTTGAAGATGAGATTCAATACGTTAAAAACTATATGCAAATACTTAAGATCAGGTTTGGAAGCAGAATAGATTTTTATACTGATATTGACGGAACTGCTCTCAATATAATGATACCAAGGATAATAATTCAGCCCATTGTGGAAAATGCATTTATCCATGGATTGCAAAATCTCGAAAGACACGGGGAAATTCTTCTAAATGTAAGGCAGGAAGGGGACTTCATATTAATCGAGGTTGCAGATAATGGAATGGGCATGGAATCTAGCTGTATTGAAGCGATATTTCGCCTTGAAGAGGACGAAAGTACCTGCAAAAAACATGTTACAGGCATTGGAATGAGCAATGTGTTGTACAGGCTAAAGTTATTTTTCAACATAGAGGACCCAAGGAGACTTTTAACAATAGAAAGCAAAATAGATTGCGGTACAAAGGTCACCTTGAAGGTTCCCAGAAAAAATAATGTAATTGGTGAGGGTGTGAATACATATGGCGAAGCTTCTAATAGCTGATGATGAATATCTGGTTCTGGATTCCTTAAAAATGATTATCTCAAAGAACGTTATGAACATAGATATTGTAGGAACTGCCCAAACCGGCAGGGAAGCTATTGAAAAAGCCATAGAGCTTAAGCCTGATATTATATTTATGGATATTCATATGCCTGGAATTGATGGTATCGAGGCAATCAGGCAGATAAAAGCTGCCGGCTGCAATGCTCTGTTTGTAATTATTACAGCCTATGAGTTTTTTGACTATGCGAAGGATGCAGTAAACCTTGGTGTATCAGAATATATTTTAAAGCCGGTAAATAAGAGCAAAGTGATTGAAACCCTTAACAATTTATGCAACACTATCAAACAAAACCGGGGGCTCTTGCTAAGAGAAGTGGAGTTGAAGGAAAGGATAAACAGGATTATACCTTTTATCGAAGGCCAGTTTGTTTCCTATCAGCTTTTTACTTTAGGAACAATCAGTGATATTGAATTTTATGAGGATATTTTCAATATGAGCCTGAGGCAGGGTTATGCAGTGACTGTTCTTTTGAAGAACTTCGAAGGCAAGGTCAAAGAAGATAATTTTAAATTGAGCCTCAAGAAACAAAATTTCTATGAGAAATTTTCACTGGAGCTGAAGCGCATGTGTCCTTGTCTTATAGGAAATCCGTTGCTGGACAGAATTACAGCCTTTATACCTGTAGCAGGGAAAATGGACTCCTATGAAATACGAAACGACTCCATAAGAATAGCAAGTCAAATTATCGAAAAAATCAAACCCGGTGCAGACATTGATTATACTGTAGGTATTGGAAGAAGCTATGAAGCAGGAAGCTTTAGCAAATCCTACAATGATGCTTATATGGCAGCTTCTGTGCCAAGGGGACAGGCTGTTATGCACTATGAAGATATAATACCCTCGAATAATATACCGGATGCCTACCCCGCGCAAAAGGAGGCATTATTTGCAAACAGGATTCTTACCGGGAATATACAAGGTGCGGAGGAAGTCTTTAAGGATATATATTTATGGCTGATTGGCAGCTACAGCGAGGATATGGATAAGATAAAATCCAAGCTTATTGATTTGCTGTTTGTTATTGAGAAAGCCTTACCCTATAAAGTAAGCTACTTTAGCAAATCAAAGCAGTCATATATTTTAAGCATATTGAAAACGAACAGCAAAGAGGTGCTGGGAAACCAATTTATACATATTATTTCCGAATTATCAGATGAGATACAAGCACAAATAAGAAGTGAAATTGATGGAATAATCCCGGGGGTATTAAAATACCTTAATAATAATTATTATAAGGAAATTACCTTAGCTGATGCTGCAAAAAGTGTAAATCTCAGCTATTATTACTTCAGTAAAATTTTTAAGGATGAAGTAGGGAAGAATTTTTCCGATTATCTTACTGAGTTAAGAATAGAAAAATCTATGAAGTTCCTGGAGAATAACAGAATCAGTATAAAGGAAGTGTGTTATAAAATAGGATATAATGACCCAAATTACTACTGCAAAATATTTAAAAAGGTCACAGGAATGACTCCAACAGAATATAGAGCAGTAATCAGCATAAGAGGTGATGATATTGAATAAGGGCAGCATAGTAAAAAATACAATTATTGCAGCACTTTTTACTTTATTCCTTGTGCTCATATTTTCTATTGTTAATATCATAAACAAAACAGATAGGAGTATGCTTCAAAGCAACAATACAAATATAGCCGATAAAAAGATAAAAATAGGCTTTTCTCTTGGAACCCTTAAGGAAGAGCGCTGGATCAGGGATAGGGATATTTTGATGGCAAAAGCCCGGGAGCTGGGGGCAGATATTATTGTACAAAATGCAAACAATGATGACCAGGATCAGATAAAGCAGGTCAGATATTTGCTTAAGCAGGACATTGATGTACTTATAATTGCGCCGAATGATCTCTATAAAGCGGCCGATGCTGTGGAATTGGCTAAAAGGCAGGGTATACCCGTTATCTCCTATGACAGGCTGGTAATGAATTCAAATGTTGATTTGTATATTACCTTTGATAATGTCAGAGTTGGAGAGTTAATGGCAAAGTGTATTGTAAAAAACATGGAAACGGGAAATCTGTTAATAATAAATGGTGCCAAAACCGACAATAATACAAAAATGATTAAGCAGGGTTATGATAAAGTTTTAAACCCGTTAGTGGCAGAGGGGAAGGTTAATATTATAACTGAGGAGTGGGCTGCAGACTGGCTTAAAGAACATGCTTTCTCGGTTGTAGATGGCCTGCTGCAGGACGGAACCGGTATAGATGCTATAATTGCAGGCAATGACAGCCTTGCAGAGGGGGTAATTGAGGCGCTTTCAGAGCATAGGATGGCTGGAAAGGTTACGGTCATTGGGCAGGATGCCGACTTGACAGCTTGCCAGAGGATAGTTGAAGGAACGCAGTTAATGACTATTTATAAGCCTATAGAGAAGCTGGCTGAAGCCGCAGTCGAAATGTCCATAAGGCTTGTAAGGGAAGAGCCGTTAAATGTAGAGCAATATATAAACGATGGTACATATGATGTAAAATATTATGTATTGGACCCCATAGCCGTTGATAAAGGGAATATTGATGAGACCGTTATAAGAGATGGGTTCCACCTTAAGGATGAGGTTTATAGGAATTAAATGTGCAGCCTGTTCGATAAAAAGAGCAGGCTGTATTATTTTGCGGCAAAATATTACTGTTATATCCGAGCCTTTCCAAAGTGCGCTAAATAGTAATGAAATGCAGTAAAAGCGTACAGAGACATTATGTATAATATGTGAAATAATTCAAGTGTAAGCTACATAAATTGTAGTTTTCAAAAGACATATTATCAAAAATTATATTTAGGGGGACGGAAAATGAGAAAACTTATCGTAGTGTTAATGGTAATTTCAATGCTGTTTGCAGTTACAGCATGTAACTCGGCTCCAGCAACAAGCCAAACCGGCGGAGATTCCAACAAGGTTGATGTTGGTATAGTACTTCCGACAAAGGATGAACCAAGATGGATTCAAGATGAGACAAGGTTTACAGAGGCATTAGGAAATACTGAATACTCAGTAGAAATACTATTCAGCCAAGGCTCCTCAGCCAAGGAAAAAGAGAATGTTGATGCTTTGATAGCAAAAGGAATTAAAGTACTTATAATCTGCCCTCATGATGGCGGTGCTGCTGCATCAGCAGTAGAAGCAGCCAAAAAAGAAGGCATCAAGGTTATAGCATATGACAGATTGATAACCGGAACAGATGCAGTTGACTACTATGTAACCTTTGACAGCATAGCTGTTGGAGAAGCTCAGGCAAAATACTTGGTTGACCAGGCAACAGGCGCAGGCAATCCTTTATATCTATATGCCGGAGCAGCTTCAGACAATAATGCTTTCTTATTCTTTGAAGGTGCATGGAATGTATTGCAGCCTAAGATAGCTGACGGCACATTTGTAATAAAGAACTCAAGCGAAGCTGCTGCATTACAGGGAGTCGCCAAGCTTACAAGAGATGAAATGGGTAAAATAATAGGCCAGGTAACTACAAACTGGGATTTCAATGAAGCTAAGAATAAGGCAGAAGCTAACTTAACAGCGGCTCAAGCAACTGATAAGGGCAATGTATTCATACTAGCACCAAATGATGGAACAGCCCGTTCAATAGCTGATGCTTTTGCTGCCGATACGGCGGTTACAAGCTTCAAGGTAACAGGCCAGGATGCTGAAAAAGCTTCTGTTCAATATATTATAGACGGCAAGCAGTCAATGACTGTTTTCAAGGATGTACGTACACTTGTTAAGGATTCTATAGATATGGCATTAGCAATATTAGGCGGAGGTGAACCCCAGACAACAGGCTCCTATAATAATGGCAAAATTGATGTGAAAGCAAAACAGACTGAAGTTATAGTTGTTAAGTCTGATAATGTTAAATCGGCTTTAGTTGATTCAGGATACTATCCTGCTACAGATTTTACAAACTTAAAGTAATCGGCAGCATAAATCATAAATGCTTGAATAGTGATAGCCTTGTCTATCACTATTCAGCTATATGCAAGCATACTCAAATAACTCTGCGATTGCTTGATTGAGGAGTGGATATAGCTATGAATGAATATATATTGAAAATGGATAGTATTACAAAGGTTTTTCCCGGGGTAAAGGCTTTGGATAATGTAAATTTTCAGGTCGAAGAAGGTGAGATCCACTGTCTGGTAGGAGAAAACGGAGCTGGGAAATCAACCTTGATGAAGGTTTTAAGTGGTGTCTATCCTTATGGCGAATATTCCGGTGATATTATATTAAATGGTAAAGTGCAGAAATTTTCTGGTATCAGTGACAGTGAAAAAGCTGGGATTGCTATAATTTATCAGGAGCTGGCCCTAATACCTGAAATGACTGTTTATGAAAACATATATTTAGGTCATGAAATAAAAAAGGGCAGATTGATTGATTGGAATGAAACCATTATGCAGGCAGGAGAAATTCTAAAGAAGGTCAGGCTTAATAACTTAAATCCTGCAACAAAGGTTAAGGACTTGGGGGTTGGCAAGAGGCAGCTAATTGAAATAGCAAAGGCCTTAAGCAAGAATGTTAAGCTTCTTATATTGGATGAGCCTACTGCTGCCCTTAATGAGGATGATAGCGAAAACCTGCTTGAGCTCTTAAGAGAGCTTAAGGAGCAAGGGGTAACCTCAATAATGATATCACATAAGATCAAAGAGGTTATTGAAATAGCTGATACTGTAACTGTACTGCGGGATGGACAAACTATTTGTTCAATGCCGGCTAAGGCTGGAGGGGTTTCTGAAAGTAAAATAATAAAGCATATGGTAGGCCGTGAAATTGGGAATATCTATCCTAAGAGAAATGTGCAGGAACATGAGGAAAAGGTTCTGGAGGTCAAAAACTGGAGTGCCTATGATCCAAGCGCAGGAAGAGAAATACTTAAGGAGCTAAGCTTTTTTGTCAGAAAAGGTGAAATCATAGGCATAGCCGGACTGATGGGGGCAGGGCGTACCGAGCTTGCTCATAGTATCTTTGGAAATCCGGACGAATATAGGGTTAATGGCGATTTGTATATTACGGGACAAAAGAAACATTTAAAAAATCCCCATGCTGCAATAAAAGCCGGTGTGGCATATGTCACAGAGGATAGAAAAGGCAATGGTCTGATACTAATAAACGATGTTAAGCAAAATGTTACTATTGCGGATTTGAAGGCTTTATCACAAAATGGCATTTTAAATGAGAATGAAGAGGTAAAAATTGCTAACTATTATAAGGAATCATTAAATATTAAGGCTTCCAGCATAGAGCAAAAAGTAGAAAACTTAAGCGGAGGTAACCAGCAAAAGGTTTCTCTTGGAAAATGGCTGTATGTAAAGCCCAAGGTGCTGATTCTGGATGAGCCTACAAGAGGAATTGATGTAGGTGCAAAATATGAAATATATACCTTGATGAACCGGTTGGTTGAGAACGGTATGAGCATAATAATGATTTCATCAGAACTGCCGGAAATTCTAGGTATGAGTGACAGGATATATGTTGTAGCCGACGGAAAAATTACAGGCGAATTGACTGCGAAAGAAGCGACACAAGAAAAAATTATGGAAATGGCAACTAATTAGGAGGCTTGATTATGGGAGTTATAAATGAAGCGAAAAATTTAATAAAGCAAAATATTCGTGAATATGGAATGTATATCGCTCTGGTTGTCATTATGCTGACCTTTTCTATTGCTACTGACGGGCTATTTATGTCTTCAAGAAATATCAGCAACCTGATAAATCAGACAGGATATATTGCGGTATTGGCTGTAGGGATGACTCTTGTATTAATAATTCGGCACATAGATTTATCTGTAGGCTATGTTGCCGGTTTTTTGGGAGCTATAGCCGCAATATTGTTAACACAACTTTCAATGCCGGTATGGGCTGCTATTGTAATTGTGTTGGCTTTTGGTGCTTTGATTGGAGCAGTTATCGGCTTTCTGGTAACTAAAATGTATATACCGTCCTTTGTGGTAACTCTGGCAGGTATGCAGATATTCAGGGGCGCTCTGCTTAGAGTTACATCTAAGACAGGAACTATCATAGTACCAAACAGCACTTTTAATGCTATAGGAAATGGATATATACCGCAATTATTCAGTATAAATGGATTAAACGGATTAACTCTTGTTTTGGGTGCATTAGCAATTGTACTTTATATTTGGTCAGAATTTAATAAGCGCAGAAACAAACTGAAGTACAATTTTAAGGTTTTGTCCAATGTAATGTTTACTATGAAGCTGTTGTTTATTTCGTTGGTAATAGGCTATATAACATGGATACTTGCAGACTACAACGGATTTTCCTGGACAGTGGTGGTAGTTATTATAGTGGTAATTATATATGATTTTATCACCAGTAAAACTGTATTAGGCAGACATATATATGCAATAGGGGGAAATCCTGATGCCGCTAAATTAAGTGGTATCAATGTAAATAAAGTAGCAATAATCGTATTCAGCTCCATGAGCATGCTGGCAGCTTTGGCCGGGATATTATATACCTCCCGTCTCCAGTCTGCAACGACTACAGCAGGGCTATCCTTCGAGCTGGATGCAATTGCCGCCGCATATGTGGGCGGAGTATCGGCAGCCGGCGGCGTAGGTAAGGTTACAGGCTCAATCATTGGTGCCTTTGTAATGGCATCCTTGACTAACGGTATGAATTTGATGGGTGTTGATATTTCATATCAATATATAATCAGAGGTGCGGTACTGGTAGCGGCAGTAATTTTTGATGTAAAAACCAGAAATAAAAAAGCTTAAGATATTGGGGAGCAGATAGTGAAAAGGCTATGCTAAAGTTAAATAAGCTGACTATTCAGAAGGTAGCAAAAAATGCTGCCTTTTGTAGTTTTTTGCGATATGTTTTTAAGGAATACTATGTAAAATATGGAGGAAATCTGAGTAATTAGTTGAATCTATTGTTTATATATATTAATATGTATGCTGATTGTTATAAATCGCACATTACCCAATGTAACATACTTAGTGCGATTTATATAGGCACTGAAGACAAAAAGATATTAGTACAAATAGTTGGGTTTGAAATAGATGAAAACTTATCGTGTTGTCTAGAGGTATATAAAAGGGAGGTTTCTTCAAATGGTTGAAAACTTGGAAAAGCTGCTGGGCAAGCTGGGCAGCGAACTGGTCAATTCTCCGTTTCTCTCAGTTATGATTGTGAACAGGAAATACCAGATGGTGTGGCATAACCAAAGGTTTGCTGACGAATTCAACAATGGTAAAAAAATTGAAAACCTGACATGCTTTCAGGCAATAGGCTCCGATAAAGTACATGAGGATTGTCCTCTGCAGAATTCGCTCAAGCAGAACGTAAATTCAAAGGGATTTCTGGATTTCGGAAGTAATAATTTTTTGTTTCTGACAATACCTCTGAATGAGGAATACGCAGCGAAGGTACATATTTTCCTGCCGAAGGAGCCCGACGGCATAATAGAAAACAGGTAAAGCAAAGGAAAAGATTGGACTTATGTTTGAGTCCTGGCACCTAAAGGTCTAGTTGTACAGGGAGCGGTATTCGCCTTATGGCTCGGTTGCATCGTGATATTTGTAGGGGCTTTCTATGGGATGAGAATTGAAAAATTTGTGCTAAATCTAAATAAGGTGACTATTTATGGATGAAGGTAGCAAACACTGCTGCCTTTTGTAGTTTTTTGCGATAAGTATTTTAGGGATATTTTGGAACATGTGGAGGATATTTGAATATTTAGTTGAATTTATTGTTTATATATTAAAGCAGGAAAGCATAGAATGGACTTACCGGAATATAAGATTAAATATGCCAAGAAGCTTTAACTTTTAATATACATACAAGGATATAGGAAGCGACATAGGTATTTCAGGTACAGGGATAAGAAATTTACTAAGAAGAGAGTAAGTTTTTTTGTTTGGTGCCTGGCAGCAAAATAATGTGTGATGGGAGAAAGAGAAATGAAGAAGCATGGAGTACTGTTAAAGATCATATTGGTCATCATTCCAGTTTTTTTGATTTCACTTGCTGGATTGATGACAATCAGCTACACAAACAGCAAATCCATTGTAAACAACGAAATTGAGCAAAATATGAGAGCTAAAATGGATGGAGCTACTGAAACAATCCAAAAAATCCTTTTAAGGCATGGGAAAATATCTGAGACCCTTGCAAAAACAATCCAAACGACAAACAATGTGATGGAAAAGGATAACTATGTGAGCCTTTTGAAGGAAGTCATAACAACCAATGAGGATACCTTGGGAGCAGGCGTATGGTTTGAGCCATACAAATACGAGGCAGAGGTTCGGTTTTTCGGACCATATGCTTATAAAAGCAATGGTGAGGTAGTATATACAGACGACTACAGCAATGAAGAATACAATTATCCAAATCAAGATTGGTACAAACTAGGGCTGGACAAGAATAAAAGCATTGCCTGGTCATTGCCATATTATGATCCAGTAGCCAAAATCACGATGATCACAGCTACCTGCTATTTCCTTGACAGAGATGGCAATATTCTTGGAGTTACTACAGCAGATATGGATCTGACTTCACTGCAGAAGAACATTGAAACTATCAAAATAGGAGAAACAGGCAAGGCTTTTTTGATTGATACAAACGGACTATATATTGTAACGGATGACAAGGAAAAAATCATGACAAAAAAAATCCAGGAAGAGCCAAACGCAGAGCTTGCTGGAGTCGGATTAAAGATGCTTCAGGGAAACAAAGGAACTGAATATTATACAGACAATGGTATTAAGTATAGAGTTTATTTTGATCAAGTGCCAAACACCGCTATGGTCATTGGGATTCAGATTCAAGAGAGTGAGCTAATGAAGCCAGTAAATGATTTGCTTACGAAATCCTTGATTTTCACTTTTGTTTTTATGATTGCGGTAATTCTCATCACATACATTGTGATTCGTAGAATTACAATGCCGTTGAATGTTGTTGCAAAGTACCTGGATCTGATTTCCCAGGGAAATCTGACGACTGAGGTTCCCCAAAAATATTTGAACTTGAGTGATGAGGTCGGACATATCTCTGTCGCAATGAAAAACATGCAAGATGCATTAAGGAAATTGATTTCAGATATGAAATACGTTTCAAATGGAATTATAGGTAACGCTGAATATTTAAGCGCAGTCTCAGGGGATATGACTGCATCCTCTAATGGTGTCACATTGGCAATTTCCGAGATCACACGAGGAACTTCAGAACAAGCTGATGATCTTGCGTCAATATCTGGTGAGGTAAGCGACTTTGGCGAGGAAGTTGAAAATATGGTGTATGCAATCAATGAAATTGATGGTTCAGCAAATGGAATCAGCAATAAAGCGTCAATCAGCAATGAGCAGATGGTGCAATTGATTCGATCCATAGAAAAAGTGAGTGAGGTGTACAGAAGCTTTGAGAAGAATATCAACGGATTTACCGGAAATATTGACAAAATCAATGAAATCACAACATTGATAAATAGTATTGCTGATCAGACAAATTTGCTTGCACTCAATGCAGCCATTGAAGCTGCGCGTGCGGGTGAGACAGGCAAAGGATTCGCTGTTGTTGCAGATGAAATCCGAAAGCTTGCAGAACAAAGCAAGAATTCTTCACACAGTATCAAGGAACTAATCAACAATATCAGTGGAAGTATGACAGCCATTGTTGAATCTACAGATGAAATCAACAAGGAAATCAGTAATGAGGTTACAGCCGTAAACTCAACGATTAAATCCTTCAGGGAAATCATAAGTGAGATCGACAGCATGCTTCCCAAGATTAAGTCCATCAACAAGTCAGCTGTCCAGATCGACCATAAGAAAACGAATATTTCAAGCCGAATTGAGGCTATCTCCGCAGTGGCAGAGGAGGTTTCAGCATCCTCACAAGAAATATCAGCATCGTCGGAAGAAATGGATACAGCGGCAAAGCATGTATCGGATACTGCCATCAAGTTTAGTGATATGACAGCAGACATGAAAAATCAGATCAATAAGTTTACAATAGAATCTTAAGTGCCAGATACCTAACAAAAGGAAAAAATATTTACAGTAAAAGCATCTTCTGATAGTATAATAACAGCAGATGCTTTTTTATACCATATTATGCATGGCAAGAAAACAGGTTTCATATAGGAGGTTCAAATGGCTGCTAGTAAAACTCCGGCAGGAAAAAGAAAAGGTACTGGTAACTCACAAAAAAAGAATCCGGGATGCGGAATAATATTGATATTTATTATACTCATAATAATATTGTTCTTTTGGCCCTTTATTAGTTACACTTCGATGCAATGGACCGGTAATATTCAAAATCAAATTGTTCCATCATCGGATAATACTCAGAATGAGATCCCTGTATCTCAAAGTACGGAAGCTCTCCCGGCGTTTGAGGGGGGAAACCTTCAAAACCGGAATACTACTACGGTTTACAATACCGAGTATCTGCGTTGGGCAGGCAAATTAAAGCCTGGTGCAAGTGCGGTCTGGGGTAAAATAACAATCGAAGGGTCGGAGCTCCCTGTTGATGGCGGCAATTCGCCATTGGCTCCAAGCCGTATATATGGAAATCTGAGGGAATTAAACGGCACCGGGGTTAATTTGATGGTATTTAATGAAGCAAATTATAATGCATGGATAAACGGCGGCACGAAGGTATCAGCATTGATATACAATAAAAACATTACGGATTACGATTATTCATTTGGTATCGATGCAGGTGCTTATTATATTGTTGTTCAGAATTCCAGCAAGGATAAGGAAGCGTATATCGGTTTTACCGGCGTACATGTCTATCAAAGGATTTTAGGCTCAGGGGAGAGCCCATATTATAATCCTGACCCTCCAAGGTGTTTTTGGGATTACAAAAAAGAAAAAATTACTATTTTCCAATATATTATGAAGCTTATTAAACCTGCATACAATGTGCCTGTAACGCCGCCTTCAATTTTGTAGACATTTAACCCTAAACGCAGACTAACCGCTGCACCTGTCACTTGAAATTTTCCCAGCAGGGCTCTCCTTCGAAAATGAAGGTAAAAGAGGCTGATGACGTTTACTTTGCCATCAGCCTTTACCATATATTATAGTTCTTTATTGCCCAGCTTCTATTTTCATCGGTTTTTCGCCATCTATCCCTTTTTCTTCAAGTGTCCATTCATTGTTTTCATATACACTTTTCTTCATGACATTTGTGCCATCAGCTTCCTTGTAAGTGAACAGCACTTCATTACCGTCATGGGATACGAAAACCAGGGGCATTTGTGAGCCTATCGGAAGTGTATCCATATAAGGATTAATTGCATTTTTTACAATTGAACGCGTTATTTTCGTGTCTTGTATATCTCCTTCTCCCTGTAAAAATTCATTTAATTTGCTTATATCAATTTTATAATACTCGCTTTCATTAATAGCAAACCCGCAAACAATGTCTTTCCAAGCTTTACTCCGTTTTTCCAACACCTTTTCCATATGTTTTTTCTGATTCTCTGTCAGCTCCTGCTTTGGCAAATCGGATTTGCTTAAATCGGTATACTTGTTAGCAGCTACTAAAATTGTTATTATTGTTATGCCTAAAGCAACTATGAGTAAGCCTAATAATATTCTTTTTTTCATTTTTCCAATCCTTTCTATTTTATATATTCTCCATTTTACCCTGTAAGATCATAAAATGCTGAGATAAAAACTGAAGTAAACCAGTTACCAGAGTAATAAGTAATATTGACAAGATTGACATAGTTTTTACCATATATGGCAGCATTATTTTATATTATACAGTTAATAGAGTCAATGCATTTTTTTTATCGGTGCCATACGCCAGCACCTAAATGCTTTCTATTTTTACTGAGCTTCCGAAGAAAAAGTTTGAATGTTATAGGAAGCGGCATTCACCTTACGGCTCGGTTGCATCGTTGTATTTGTGGACGTATTCTGTGGAATGAGGGTTTAAAAGGCTGCACTAGAGTTAAATAAGGTGACTATTCATGAAGGTAGCAAACATTGCTGCCTTTTGTAGTTTTTTGCGATAAGTATTTTAGGAGTATTTTGTAAAATGTGGAGGAAATTTCGACAATAAGTTGAATTTGTTATTTATATAAATATGAATATGTATGTTAATTGCTTTCGTCGAAAGGAATATACTTAAGATAAGGATGACAAGGATATGCAGGAAATAAAAAGTTATTATACTTTCACAAAAATTCAGCCTGTCAACAAAGGTTGGTCAAGTGACAAAAAATATTATATTGAAACCACAGATGGCAGAAAGCTGCTTCTGCGTGTTGCAGACATATCCGAATACGACAGAAAAAAGGTCGAATTTGAAATGATGAAACAGGTTGCAGCTTTAGGCGTGCCTATGTCTCAGCCTGTAGATTTTGGCAATTGTGATAACGGGAAAAGTGTCTATTCACTGCTTACATGGTGTGATGGAGAAGATGCGGAGGTTTTTCTTTCGTGTCTGACAGAATCCGAGCAATATGTGCTTGGAACAAAATCCGGTGAAATACTGAGACTGATTCATTCAATCCCTGCTCCGAAAGAGCAGGAAGAATGGAGCAGTCGCTTCAACCGTAAGACAAGCAATAAAATTGAAAAATATAAAGCTTGCGGTATTAAATTTGATGGTGACGATAAAATTATTGACTATGTTGAAAATAACCGCTGCCTGCTTTCCGGCAGACCTCAGTGCTATCAACATGGAGATTATCATGTTGGCAATATGATAATCTCTCCGGATGATACACTTTCCATCATTGATTTCAACCGCCCCGATTTTGGCGATCCATGGGAAGAATTCAACCGCATTGTATGGAGTGCTACTATCAGTCCACATTTTGCTACAGGCCAACTAAACGGCTATTTTGGAGGTAGACCGCCAATTGAGTTTTTCAAGCTGCTGACATTTTACATTGCAAGTAATACTCTTTCGTCAATTTACTGGGCAATTCCGTTTGGCGAAAAAGAAATTACCACAATGAAAAATCAGGCAAGGGATGTTCTCTCTTGGTTTGATAATATGAATAACCCTGTACCGACTTGGTACCTGACACCTGAAATCTGATTTAAAAGGAGTGAAATTTTTATGAATACTAATGAGAAAAGGTATTTGGAGCAATATGCAATTGAACTTAGACAGAAAATAGCTAGAATTAATCCATATATGAAAGCATTTAAAACAATTGCCGAAATTGCTACCAGTAATAAGTCAAAGATTGACGAGGATTTTGAAAAAAATATTGATGTAAAGAGCCGAATGGAACATACATATAAACCGATTTATAAAATTACTACTGATATTGTAGAATTTATTAAAAAACATAAAGAGAACAGGGAATGGATAGAAGAATATACAAAACAAAAATTTGAAGACCTAATAAGAGTAGCCCAAGACTCAATTAAAAGATTTAAGGATCCAGTCGAGCGGCATAATTACAAATGGGTATGTGACAAATATATAAGGCTTATGCAATTGATATTAGAGGAGTCATTTTCCAAGGTTGTTTATCCACAAAGTTATGAAAAATTTAATAAAGAAATTAAAGCAAAACAAGCCATATATATAAAGAAGAAAAAAGAAAAAAGATCATTCGGAATTAAAGATATAGCGCTCCATTGCAATGGTAATAATCATGATCCATGGTGTTGTTGCGGGTGGGGAGGACCCCAAAATAGTTCGAATGACACTCATGTATGAAGTTGAGTTTAGGTAAGTACTGGGTGCAGAGGTTATTAGGTCTATTGATTTTAGTAACCTAATAACCTCTGCACCTGACACCTAAAATCATTGCATATGAAATTTCCATGAAGATTTTTGATTTCAGAATGAGTAAGAAGTGGACACAGAAGCAGCTTGCAGAAAAGCTTGGTATAACTCAGGCTATGGTTTCAAAGCTTGAAAGCGGTGAATATAATCCTACGGTTGAGCAATTTTGGAAAATATCAAAAGCATTGGGATGCTCTTTCAAACTTATGTTAAATCTAAGCTTTGCAGAGCATATATATTGAGCGTATCGGCACTTTAGGGGATTATTCTGCCTATAAAACTGCCTATGATAAATGCACTTTCTTTGCGGGATAAGAAAGGGAAGAAGTGTGAATAAAAGACTAATAAAAAATTGAACGGTACAGGAAGCGGTGCTTTCTGTAGAATGAGGATTGAAAAGGCTATGCTAAAGCTAAATAAGGTAACTATTTATGAATGAAGGTAGCAAACATTGCTACCTTTTGTAATTTTTTGCGATGTGTTTTCATAGGGTATTTTGGAAAGTATGGAGGAAATTTGGATATTTAGTTGAATTTATTGCTTATATATATGAACATGTATGTTAATGGTTTTCGTTGGCTTGATAACCATAATGTAATGTAGTTAATGCCCATAATTTGAAGTTTGAAAAATATCGAGGTTGCTTTTCTATTTTACTATATAGATATGTTTGTAAAGTATTTGAATAGAGGTGAGTTTATGTCTATTATAAATTGGATACATATGTCTGACATTCATTATAATTTCGAAAATTATGATACCATGCGTATGAGAGATAAAACCTTAGAATATTTAGTAAAAATGAATGTGAAATTTGATTTTATACTAATTACTGGAGACATAAGGTATAAAGGTTCAAATTATACTGCTCATATGCTTGATTTTATAAATAATTTGTCTATTCAACTAGAGATTCCTAAAAGCAATTTTTTTATAGTACCAGGTAATCATGATATTAATCGAAGCAAGCTACGTACGACCATTATTAATGGGATATTAGCAAATCCAGACCCGGTTAATGAAGTAAATGAGTTAGATTTAGAAATATATAATGAATTGATCAGAGGGCAAGATGAGTTTAATTCATTTTATATGAGTTCAATAGGTAGAGAATATCCTAAAGACCAATTACATTTCATAGAAGAAAGAGATAAATATAACATTGTACACGTAAATACCTGTTTATTGAGTGGACAAGATGGTGAAGAAGGTAAACTTATTGTTGGACAAAAAAAATTAAATCAGGCTTTGAAAGAGCTGGGCGAAAGCAATAAAATTAATATAGCTATAGGTCATCATAGTATAGAGTGTCTAAACCCTATTGAACAAAATTTACTTATGAATAACTTTGCTGATTATTCGGTCAGTTTATATCTTAGCGGTCATATTCATCAACCTAAATCCACTTTTGACACAAATAATATTAATGATATTTTTATGTTTAGTTGTGGTTCTGGTATGTCCGATAATTTTTCCACTGCTGGAATTATAACTGGAATGATAGATTTAAATCACAGAAGAGGTAAAGTAGTATTCCATAAATGGGAACTGCAAAAAGAATATTGGCACATTGCAAATGATGTTTCACGGAAAGCACCCAGTGGAGAGTTTGAATTTAATATAAATAATATTTACCCTGAAACTCAAAGCGATATATTAACTATGGAAAAAGAATCTAGGGTGACTAACATTGTGAATTTTTATGGATCAATTCAAGGGCAGGTTCATACGGGTAGTGGGGACATAATAATCAAAAAGCTGGATTAATTACGCTTTATTGAGTCTTTAAAATCCTGTAGGGAGTGGAGGCAAAAATGGATAATAATAACCTCTTAAACAAAATAAAAAAAAGTGAATTTGATGTGTTTCTTTGTCATAATAGCTTAGATAAAGATGAAGTAAAAAAGATTGGATGGAAGTTAATAGAGTTAGGTATTCTACCCTGGCTTGATGAATGGAATCTTAGACCAGGGTTTCCATGGCAAAAAGAGCTTGAAAATCAGATTGCATCAATCAAGTCTGTTGCAGTGTTTGTTGGTGATAACAATATTGGTCCGTGGCAAGACCATGAAATAGATGCATTTTTGAGACAATTTACTAAAAAAAAATGTCCTGTTATACCAGTAATACTTCCATCATGCAATCAGGTTCCAACTCTACCTATTTTTCTTGAAGGTTTTACTTGGGTTGATTTCCGTATTAATGATCCTAATCCATTAGGACAACTTATTTGGGGGATAACAGGAGAAAGAAATTTTAGTTTTCATAATTATAGCACTGTTAGCGAAAATGGGTTTTCTGCAAAAGATAAGGAACAAATACCGACTAGCGTTATTACCAATATTTATGGATCTGTTTACGGACAAGTTCATACAGGGAGCGGTAATATAGTATTTACTGAATCAAAGTCAGCAGTAGATAAACTTGAAGAAAATATACATCGATCATCTATTGGTAATAATTATCATCAGGAACAACTAGGTCAAGAATATGAAAAAAAATTAACTGATTTAAACAATCAGAGAATTATTGGAGATATAGATGGAGCTTGGGATAATCTAAGGAACATTCTCGAAGATTTGACAGTAAGAGATATTCCCCAAATAGTTGCGGCAAGATATTATTATCAAGCTGCGCTATGGGCTATTACTGATTATCCAGATAAAGAGGATGCTGAACGCTACTATAGTCATGCATTAAGCCTTAATGGTGAATTAGATACAAGAATATATATAGCAAAAAAATTACTTGGGAATGGTAACTTCGAGGATGCTCTTGAGACTTTAAAACCATATGACAAAGAAAATATACTTTCTGTTGCATTACAGGTGCTTATAGAACAAAGGAAAGGGAGTGAAGCAAAAAATCTGCTTAGTCAAAGCAATATAAAGATTACACATAGATTAAGGCATATGCTTTCACTATGTTATATTCAGTCAAAAGAATACGATTCTGCAAAAGTAGAGATTCAGAAGGCTATTGATGAAGTTCCAAATGCACCAGTTTATCAGCTCATTGCTGGACTCATAGAATATTGGAGAGGTGTACCCGACGATATTGGGAGTATTAGAGATATTTATCCGGGTTTTATTAATATAAAACTGTTTACTCCTACGGATGAGAAAAGAAGGCATTTGGAAGAGGCGTTATTGCATTTTGAAAAAGCAAAAGTCTATGCTAGTTTTTATAACAATAAGGAGATTATAAATGAAATAAACCAATTTTGGTATCTTACAGCATACTTATTACCTGAAAAAAGAGAGGATGCCAATAAGCTAGTCATTAGTATAATAAAAGACAATCCGGTAGATAGTGTTGCAGTTATTTATGCCATTGAAAATGGTTTATCTTTAGATGAGTCAGTTTTCTATTCTTTAAAAGAACTAATTGATAAAAGAAACTATAATCTCAACCATATTATTGCTTTAGCTTCTTTCTATTTACAAAAAGGAGAAGGAAATGAAGCACAAGAACTACTAAACCAATTTAAAGATGAATTTCTCAGACATAAAGCATTTGAAACATGGATACTTATGATGATAGATGCATATTCGTGTACTAATGACTTGGATAAGGCGGAAAAGTTAATTGACTCAGTAGATAATTTGGATGCTGAATATAAAGATAGGCTAAGGTGCTCTATTTATGAGAAACTTGGACGTAATAATGAGGTGAAAGATTTATTAGTTACTCTCTCAGAAAAAACAGGCACAAGAATAGATATGCGCAACCTAATATTGTTTTATAAAAAAGAGAAATTATGGGGAGCGGTAATTGAATCTGCAAAGGAATGGCTTGAAAAATATTCGGATGTGCAAGCTGTAGAAATCCTTGCAGATGCTCAGTTGAGGGATAATAGACCAAATGAGTGTTTAGATACGTTGAGCAAATATAAGATGCTATTCCCAGATTGTGTTTTACCTATTAGTGCTAAAATGATACAGTTGAATGCTTATCAGGCACTTGGAAGACTTGATGATGCTTTAAATAATGCGAATGAATTATGGAAGCAAACTCCAGACGAGAATTTGTTACTACTAAGAGCAAGACTTTATTTTTTTGTAGGTGATAAAGATAGTTCTATTAGCGTTTTGCGGAATGGTGTATCAGAGGGATATTCATCAGCAGGTATTTTTATAATGTTGGCTGATCTTATTAAACATGAAAGACCAAATGAAGCATTTGAATATGCTAATAAAGCTATTGAAGTTATATATGATAATCCTCAAGTCTATTTATCAGCGATTAGCATTGGATTTCATACAGGACATGATTTTGAGGCCCACCAACTATTAGTAGAATTTCAATCAAAATTTCCAAATAGTGAGCTTTTGAGGTCAATTCCTACTACAGAAATGATTCCGTTTATGCAAAAATGGGCTGAAGATGCAAATCAGAAAGGGCAATATTATTTAGATGGGCAAGTTCCATTACATTTTTTGCTTGATTATCAAAATAGTCCAATGGGGTTAGATTTCTATTGGAAATGGAATCATAATAAAAATGTAGATTTTATGTCCAAAGTTCCTTTTTTACTCTCATTCGGAGGACGTGGAGAAACTGATTTTAGTATGTTCAAATCAGATATTATATACATGGACTATTCTGCTTGTTTGGTGGCCCATGCTCTTGAATTGTTTGAAAGCCTAAAAAATGGATTTTCCCAGATAGTCGTTTCACCTTTTTTACTTGGATATATCAATATGGAGATACATAATACTATAGAGGTTCAAATATCACGAATTGAAACAAGAAAAAAGTTATTATCGAATATTAATAAGCTTAAAATTAAGTATATTCCTATTCCTTATGTATCTAATACTGGGGAATTTGATGTGGAACTTTCAGATTTTAAAGAATTTATTGCAGCTAAAGAAAATAACGCACTAATTGTTTCTGACAGTTTTAGTACAGAGATGTTAAGAGGTAGGAGTGTTCCAAATGAATTTAAGTCATTACAAGTTTATGTACATGAGGTTCTACAAGCTTTAGTAAAAATGGGGGAGCTTGAGGTTTCCACAGTTGAACAATTAGTAAATAAGAGGGGAATTAGAGATGACGTAGTTGATATACTTATAAAATCTACTACATCACTTCTTGTTGACTCAGTTTTTATTAATACTATGCAGGACTTAGATTGTTTAGATATAGTAGCTGAAAGATTTTGTTTAGTTGCATTTGAAGGCGTATTTGACTATTTTATAAATGAACAAAAAGCTCTTGAAAATCGTGAGGAGGCTGCAAACTGGCTAAAGAGACTATTGGATATTTTAAATGATTTAAAGACAGAGCATAAATTGATTATGGGAAGTGCTATCCAAAGTGAAATCGAAAATGATAAAATGAAAATTTCTGGTCTCTTAACTGATATGCTTAGCTACGGAAAGGAAAATGAAATAGTAATATGGTGCGATGACCGTAATATTAACAGTTACTCATCTTGCGGGAAGGCTTCAATTGTTGGTGTTTTTGATATTATAGAATGGTTGCATGAGCATAATAACATAAATCAAGACACTTATAGAGCTAAAATGAATGCATTATACTCTAGCGGTGTGCAATTTCATGTACCTTCTTCTAAATACCTAACCATGATCCTCGGGCTAACAAATGTAGATGAAAGCTCTGGTCTACTTAAGGAAACTAGTAGGGTAAGGATAATTAGACAATATATTTCGGCTGCATTATCTGAACACACTACTATAAGCAAACAAAAATTAAACCATGTCTATTTACCTGAAATTGGCGGGTTTATGTTGAGCTTACATAAACTGTTTGAGAATACGCTGTTTGCAGTGTGGTCTGAGCCAAATAGAGATGAGGATTGGCGTGCTGCTGCATCAACATGGCTGATTTTATACTGTTCAGATTTTATAGGAGATGTTACTCAAATTAGTGGTAATAATGACCATATTGATGAGTTTACTGCGACAAAGCAGTCATTACTAATTTCCTTAGGATTTAGGATGACAACATCAAATCTAGTAAATTCAAGAGCGCTTAGAGGGTATTTTAACTGGCTCTTTTCTTGGCTTGAAAAGTATTGGAAATATAATCAAGATATAAAAAGGAAGACACTTGATCATTTTATGCAACTCCTTACTAATACAATTAAAAAAGATATAAATCTAATAGCATCGGAAGATAAGAGAATTGCATTTATATATATATTTAGACTATTCATGGAAGCGCTGCCAGAGAACGCAAGACAATGGATTATTAATCACCGGGAAGTTATTGATATATTAGGTGATGTGTATAAGAAAGTTATTATTGTAGAAGGTCTTCCTAAGAGTATTCAAAAAGATACTTGGTATAGATGGGTAAGTAATGCATTAGATAGAGGTTCGATGCAAAAAGGGGTTGAATTTTTAGAGGGAGAAAAGATTAATATTACATATCAAGAAGGAACTGTTACTTCACAATATATTCAGGTTGGTTGGAAGAATAAGGATGGTAAGAAATATTTAGTTAACCTTCTCGAACCCTATGCACAGTTGTATCATCCAAATGCTCAAGTAAGGTGCAGCTGGATTGTTATGGCTTCACAATACTTGGGAGCTAATATAGATATAAAAGATATTAAAGATGACCTCCGAGATCCAAATAGATTTCATGATGCTATAGATCGGCTAGAAAGCATTTTTTTGAAGTCACCACGATACTTTTATGAACAACTAAGAATAGAGATTAAAAATGATACAAGTAAATTACCAGTAGCAGAAATGTTATTTCCGCATGATCCAGAAATTTTCATTAATCAGCTATCTACTATACCAAACCCAAATGACATAAATGGTAAGCTATGGGTTGATTATTGTAATGAAAGAATGCAGAAAAGTGGATTAGATGAGACACTGTCAATATTATCTACTTTGCCTTTAGGCGAAATATACTCTTTTTCAAATTTACTAAATAAGCTCATTGAGATAGGTGTACTAAAGGTAGAGAATGTAATTGATTGGTGCATAGTTTCTTTAGAAGATACTTTTAATCCTATTAAGCAGCAAAATATTATTGCATACCTTATGCAACATCAGCAACTATTAAGTCAAACACAGATTGAACTTATTGCCGCAAATTTCATTATGCTTTTCGAGTCTAACATAGAAAAAAATAAGGATGCAGTTAATTACCATAAGCTTTATATTTTATTGCTAAAGACATCTTGGCGATACATGGAAAGTATTGAGGCGTACAACAATTTTAGTGTTGAAATGAAGATTTTATGGGTATATATTTATGCTGATATAGTTTTGCAAATATATTTAGAACTAATCAATCAGAATAGGTTACCATATAGTGTTGAAGCTGTATGTGAAGCTTTTAAGAATGTTGCTAGGCACCTGTTTTCGGATATGCATCCACTCAGATTGGGAGTGGGTTTTCCTTTAGAAGTTACACATCCAGAAAATTCTTCTGTATGGCGAAATATATATGGTGGTACGTTAGCAATAATCCAAGATAATAATGACATTGTTGAACCAATTAATAACGTTTTAAAACCAATTTTGACTAGGATGGAAGAAAAGTGTTTTTCTCAAGATGTGTATTTTATTGATGGAGGAGATGAGTACCTACTTAGCTTTAATAATACCAATAATTACTTCTTCTCAAATTTTAAAGAAAACAATATTAAACGTATTCAAACTATTCGACAGAATTGGGGAGATGAGATTTCAGAGAAATATAACCCAATTGATTTATGTAAAATTATTCTTGATATTTTGTTGAAAAGGGGTACATTTGATGATTACGCTCTTTCACACTTAATAATTTTGGCAAAACAACCTTTTCCTCAAGATTTGTTAGATTTGATTAAGTGTGTTATTGAAAAGTATAGAATAAGTAATGATCTTGCAGAGAAGGATCTTATGGCACGGGGCAGAATGCTTTCAATAATTATCAAAGGATTCCAGGGACAGGAGTTGGATTATTATAGAAGCATATATAAACAAGATTTAGAAGCTATTTTATTAAGTACACCTTCAAGATGGAAAGAAGCAATTGAAATACTTTTAAATCTTTATTCATCCTACGACTATATCTCAGCATCAGAAGATTTTATTACAGCACTAGAAGAAATAGTGATGAATCAGCAGATTGAAATTTCACCTGAATTTGTTAATTTTATTAATTCAATGCCTTGGTGGATGCCAACAAAATTTCTTGAAAGAATACATAAATTTAGAAGATGGGTAAATTCCAAATGATTTTAAATTGGATGTTTACAGTATGTAGTAACATGAATTGACTAGAATATTGCTCATAACATCATAATATCCATATACCGCCCCATTCCCCACCCCAATTCAGCAAAAAAATACAAAATTGTTGCGCATTGGTAAACATTAGTTTATAATAATTATAGGAGAATTGAAAAAGGTCGCCGTGACCTGTAAGTGTGTCACCACTTACAGGCTCATGCAGGTGCATCACCACCCACAAGTGCAGCTTACGCTGCCACAGCTAACCTTATGTTATTATAGTTCATTTTTACATTAATTTCAAGGCATGCTTCCTTTGCATTTGTATTACAATGCGATTACTTGCTTTATAAAGGGATGCCGAAGATTTAGGATGATAACATAGAGTGCATGTGTGGGATTAAAACCTGCATATGCGCTTTTTCATTTCTCCTCCTAAAAAAGATATGGAGGAGAAATATATATATGATAAAAAAACTAATTCCAGTAAGCCTGAAAGGCAAGGAGGTATAGGGTATGTATGATTTTTCCAGGCTCAGCAGCATTAAAGAGGTGCTTATTTTCATAGCCGCATATTCAGTCCTTCTGGGTATTGCTTTGCTTTGTGAGTATTGGCAGAATCGGCTTGAGAAAATTGGGAAGGACTGAATAAAACCTAACAAATACTCTCAGCCTGCTTAGCTGCTTTGATGGTAAATTTCCGCCTGATAAACACAAAACATATCAAATGTACGGAGGCTGTAATTGTCCATGATACAGGGTAGGAAGAATATAATGTTTCCAGCGTATGATTAGCGGCAAATAGAGTATAGACCCATGTGATACGAATTCCGCACACGCCGACTATAGAGGCCAGCATTGGTAGCACGGAATACCCCATGCCCCTTAAACTGCCTACTAAAACATCCATGACTCCGCAGATGAAATATGGTGCACAGACATAACACAATCGTATTATGCCGACGGCTATTACATCCGGATCTACAGTATAGATACCAAGCAGGCTTCTGGCGAACAGACAGCCTAATCCACCCAGTGCAACACCTACAGCGATGACTGAAATTAAACACACACCCAGAATACGCCCAATACGGTTATATTTCTTCGCTCCAATATTTTGTCCGGTAAAGTTTAGTGCAGCTTGATAGAGTGCATTCATTGAGATGTAAACAAAGCCTTCAATATTCATAGCGGCGGTATTGCCAGCCATCACTGCAGACCCAAAGCTGTTAACGGATGACTGAATCAGTACATTTGAGATGGAAAATATGATGCCTTGCATTCCTGCAGGAAGCCCAATTTTGATAATGGCAAAAAGCTTATCCTTATAGAAGCGAATCTTCCGCCACCGCAGTCGGATGCATCCATCGGATTGGGTCAGGCAAATCAGTATCAATACTGCCGATATGTATTGTGAAATCACTGTTGCTACTGCCACACCGGCAATATCCATGTGAAATATAATTACGAACATTAAATTGAGAGTAACATTAACTACGCCGGAAATAGATAAAAAGTAAAGAGGTCGGCGTGTGTCGCCGACTGCACGCAAAATAGCACTGCTGAAATTAAAAATCATAGACGCAGGCATGCCGAGAAAATAAATTTTCATGTAAAGCACCGCATGTTCCAAAACGTCATCCGGTGTGCCTGTTGCTTGCAGCAAAGGCTTTGCCGCCAATACCCCGAATACGGTTAGGATAATACCGCTTATTGTGCTTATAGCGATAGCGGTATGGACTGTTTCACTTGCGTCATTTTGCTGGCCTGCGCCGTAATACTTTGCCATTACAACACTGGCACCCATGGACAACCCGATAAACAGGTTAATAATCAAGTTGATCAGAGCAGTGGTGGAACCGACAGCAGCAAGCGCATTGCTGCCTACAAATCGCCCGACGACTACAATGTTTACAGCATTATAGAGAAGCTGTAAAATTCCTGTCAGTATCAGGGGAATGGAAAACAGTACTATCATAGAAAGAAGAGGGCCATTACACATATCCAATTCATATTTTCGAGCTGTACGCATGATATTACAACATTTAACCTTTCATATTAACATATCTTTTTATTATATCACAGAAAAGCTAAGGCGGAGAAACATATGATAAATAAACCGGATATTGCTTTGCTTTGCGATTATTGGCAGGAAAAACGGCTTGAGAAAATTGAGAGGAACTGAATATGCTGGCGGCTATTGATATTCTACTTCATTTCGATTAAATATCTCCAATACTTTTTAGGCATAAAACCGGACTGGAGCTTTGGATTTATCCTGCTCTTTATGGTTATGCTCTCAAAATATTGTTTCCAGAGCTCCTGGTAAAATAGTTCTTTTTCATGGAAGACTATGTCCTCTTTTAGGTTTATGTCACTCATAAACCATTTGGTCTTATCATAGAAAACTCCATAGTTCCTTTTCACATCATGTATAACAAATATCTGGTCTGACATTCTATCTGCAAAATGCTTTCCCAGAAGGCAGGTTGTATTATACTGGGGTTCTATTGGAGCATAATAAATGTTGTTCTGAAGCAGTCTGAACCTTATAATTCCAGCTAATAGCTGCCTTTCTCTGGCAATCTTAGTTGCTAATCTGTTAATATTATGTACTCTGTCATCAGAGAGATAAGAGTCAACAATTTCCCCGACTTTAAAGCCAAAGCGCAGATAATCCAATATATATATCCCGGCATTTTCATGTTCTGATAAATAAGCATACATAATATTGCTCATTGCAGATTTTGAAATCTTTTTGATTATAGCATCATGAACTTTCATAGACTTTTCTTCATCAGTCTGGATATAAATCTTACTTATCAAAAAGTTGTCTGTAAAACTATTCAGCGGGACTATTTGTTCCGGGGAATCTTTTTTATAGTAGGCATCATATATGGCTGTCAAAAGCCCATCAAAAGTACCGTCATAAATGTAATACAGCATTATAATTCACCCGAAATTCTTGATATATTTTCATTGGCAGTCATAATACCCGGGAAAAGTGAAAAGAAGGATAGCTGCTCCAAATTTTCACGAATCTTTGTATTATCCGCCAGTAACAAGCTGTTTTTTATTGATACCGGATTAGTTGGGATACTTCTTTGAGGAAAATACTTGCCCTTGCAGGTAATGAAGTATTTTGCCCGTTTTAGTACTATTCCAAGTTTTTTCAGGTCATCAAAGTCAAGTATAGAAACCTTTCTCCCCTGAAGTATGCGTTTTGCTGATTTTACTCCAATTCCGGGCACTCTCAATAATGTAAAATAATCTGCTTTATTGATTTCTATAGGAAATTTATCAAGGTTTCTAATAGCCCAACCACTCTTTGGATCTAATAATTCATCAAAGTTTGGGTTTTCTTCATTCAATAACTCGTCTGAGTTAAAACCATAAAATCGGAGCAGCCAATCTGCCTGATACAACCGATGCTCCCGCAAAAGCGGCGGCCCGCTTATTGCAGGAAGATTGGGATGATTTGATACTGGGACATAGGCAGAATAATATACTCTTTTAAGATTGTAGCTGTTATAAAGGGATTCAGACAGCTTCATAATCTTTAGATCATTGTCCTTTGTAGCTCCAATGATCAATTGGGTAGACTGACCTGCGGGGACAAATTGAGGGGTGCTTTTAAATTTAAACTTTTCTTCACGATTTTGGATAATTCCGGACTTTATAAGACCCATAGGCTTTATTATTGATTCTTTGGTTTTTTGAGGAGCCAGGAGTTTAAGGCTTTCACTGGATGGAAGCTCAATATTTACACTCATTCTGTCTGCATATTTTCCTGTTTCCTCTATCAGTGCTTTATTTGCTCCGGGTATTGCCTTTACATGAATATATCCATTGAAATTAACCTCACAACGAAGTCTTTTAACGGATTTCAAAAGCAGCTCCATGGTGTGGTCAGGGCTTATAGATATGGCGGAGCTTAAGAAAAGTCCTTCTATATAATTTCTTCTATAGAAATTAATTGTAAGGTTTACTAATTCGTCAGGTGTAAGGGCAGCTCTGGGAACATCATTGGAAGAGCGGTTGACACAGTATTGGCAATCATATATGCAGTAGTTTGTAAATAGTATTTTTAAGAGTGAGATACACCTGCCATCCGGAGCCCAACTGTGACAAATACCTGAAGGTGCAGCATTTCCTATACCGCCTTTTTTATTTTTTCTGTTGCTTCCGCTGGAGGAGCAGGACACATCATATTTTGCAGAATCTGATAATATTTCAATTTTCTTAATAAGATCCATAAATACACCCCATTAGATATTTATACCAGTATTTTACCATACTTTGCCGGATATAGCAAACGTATGTTCGCATATATTATCTGCTATTTTTTTGAAATATATGAGCCGAAATATATGAGCAAGCAAGGTTATTGGAACTATTTCTTCTTTTTACCGTCAGTATATAGTGATATGGAATATTAATAAAGATTTACGCTATAATGGAGAGGGGACTATTATGGTTTTGTAGTTATCAGGTAGAATAGAATATGAGTTAAATAAGCTAAAGGGAGGCTATTCGGGTATGAAGCAAAGAACTATTGGTAGTTTGGACGGAAATGGCAAGCACCGGGGCATGTCGGTGCTCGGCAAGGCTTAATACTTATATCAGGAGGAGTGCGATTATGTATACCGAAATAAACAAGCAGTTGGAAGAAGCACAGCAGGGTATCTACAGGCTGCGTAAAATTGATTCCATGCTAAAAGAGCTTCAGGATGAGCAGCTATCCCTTGAAGGTAAGTTATCTGAGCTGAAGAATATTCTGGATAAAGAAAATCTTGATGTGGAGAAGCTCGAAAATAATAGCTTGGCTGGCATTTTCTACTCTGTTCTCGGCAGCCTTGAGGAGCGCGTGGAGAAGGAGAAAAGTGAAGCCCTCGCCGCAAAACTGAAATATGAGCAGGCAGTTCATGATCTGGAGAATGTGAAACTTGAAATTTCAAAGCTTTACTTAGAAAATGCAAAATATGCGGATTGCAAACTCGAATATTACAGCCTGTACGCTAAGAAGAAGGCTATGTTAGTGAAATCAGATCCGGAGAAAGCCCAATGTATATTGGATTTAACCGATCAAATAATCGCCTCGAAAAGTGCCTTGAAGGAGATCAAAGAAGCTGTTTCTGCAGGCAGAAATGTTATAAGCAGTCTGGATAATGCAATAGAAAGCCTTGATAAAGCAGAAGGCTGGGGGGTATGGGATATGCTTGGCGGCGGACTGATTTCCGACCTGGCAAAGCATTCTAATATTGACGATGCCAAATATGAGGTGGAACGGACTCAGGAATTGCTGCGATGTTTCAAGACTGAACTTGCTGATATAAAGCTTAGCGGGGATATTCATATTGAAATTGGTGGTTTTGCCAAGTTTGCGGATTTTTTCTTTGACGGGTTGATAGCAGATTGGTTCATGCAGTCTAAAATTAAAAACTCAAATGAGAGTGTATCACAGGTGAGATGCCAGGTGATAAGCGTAATGGATAAGCTTGGCAGCCTGGAAAATCAGGAAGCTTCAAATATTAAAAAGCTGGAAGCGGAAATGAACGATTTAGTAACAAAAGCATGAGGGGTGACTTTGTGAAAAGGACTATAAGATACTTTTTATTTGCGGCTGTTATATTTTCTTTTTTCGCTATAGCTTTTGCCAATTCCGGACCTGTGTTTTGGCAGGGGTATCCGGCTTCAGACATTATGTCTATTGAAAAGGATTCTCCAATTAAGGTAAAAAGTGAAAATCTTGTTTTTGATTTTTCTGATTGTGAGGACTCTTACTTTACGGTCAGCGGAAAGGTTACTGCGGCTTATAAAATGCTTAACCCGACAAATGAGCGGCAATCGGTTCAGATGGCATTTCCTTTTGTGGGAACACTTGATAGTATTTCATGGAATGATATTGTTATTACTGCCGATGACAGCATACTGCCTTATGATATATATATAGGAGCTGTTGTCGACAGCAACGGGAATTCCAGGGTAGAGGAGAGGGAGGCAAGCTTTGACTTTGCCCGCATTGTAAGCACTATCACAGATGAACCCTATAAGGCGGAGAATTTTTCTGAATACGAAAAGGGTAAGCTTTATACCATTGATGTAAAACCGGTTGCCGGTCAAAGGATAAACTTTGTGGTTGATTTTGATTTTGATTATAAAAAAACCAAAGTATTTACAAATGATTTTAACCGTTATGAACGAAAGGGTGAAAAAACAAAAATAGCTGCTTGGTGCAACGAACCCGAAACTTTGGAAATTTATGTTCTGGGTGAAGTTGTTGATTTAAATATAAATGCTTATACAGATGGAGAACTCAGTGAAAAAACTGATTTGTTTACTTATAAGATATCTACGAAAGAGGTAGAGCTCAAACCATATCTCATGGAGTATATAAAGAGTAATTTAAGTGTAGAAAATTATAGCGGGATTTCTGGAACTCAATTATATAACCTATATGCAAAAGCTCTTGATAAGTGTTTCAAAATAAATATGGGATATAGCTCTGGTTATGATATTATCGAACAGGAGCGTTACAATAGGATTATGACTCTTGTTTATACTGTCGAATTTCCCCCGGATAGTGAAAAAGAGGTAAGCATTAGTTACAGGACATCAGGAACAATGGACAAGAGGGAAACTGCAAAACCCCTATACTCATTTGATTATATTTTAAATCCCGCTGGAAACTGGGCTGAATTTAAGAATCTGAATATTGAAATCATTACGCCTCCAGAGGCTCCTTATATTGTAAAAAGCAGCATTGAGCTGGTAAAGGGAGAAAACAATGTTTATACAGCAGCCTTAGCAGCTTTACCTGAGGAGGACTTATTCTTTACTCTCTATGAGGATGAGAAAATTACGCTGTTGGATAAGGCCGCAGGAAATTTGAATAATTGGTTGGGATACTTTTATCCTCTTGTGCTGGCTGCAATATTGCTTATTATTGGAATAATTATTGTGGTGGCCGTCATTAAGCTTTTAAGAGGTAAAAAGGTGTGAACAATTACAGGATATACTAATTAAATGAAATAGCTTATAATCTGGTTGTAAACAGCAAATGCGAGGGGTGATCAGCATGGAAGTGTATGAATTTGATGCCAAAATTAAAAAACAGGATTCAATAGATGCCGCTTTTATTGAGTTTCCTTATGACACAGAGAAGGAATTTGGTGTAAAGGGACAGGTGAAGGTCTGGGCAACCTTTGATGGCTGTGAGTATAGAGGGTCTCTGGCAAACATGGGACATAGCTGCCACATATTGGGGATAACTCAGAAAATAAGGGCTGCAATTGGGAAAAAGCCTGGTGATATTGTGCATGTTGTTCTTAAAAAGGATGATGACCCCCGTATTGTCGAGCTACCGGAGGATTTTAAGAGGCTGCTTAAAGAAAATGAACAGGCATTTAGCTTCTTCAATACACTTTCTTATACTAATCAGAAAGAATATGCAGAGTGGGTTACGGGTGCGAAAAAGGCTGAAACACGGGAGAAAAGGATTAATGAATCCATTAATATGTTATCGAATAAAGTAAAGCGGCCGTAATACAGGTGTTGTTCAGGGGGTAAAAAGAATGAAAACAAGAAAAAAAGCGGTTCTCTATTTGCTTATTATAGGATTTATATTGTTTGGAGCAGTGCAGGGCATTGTTCTTCCCAGAGTTGCCCAAAGCAGGCAGCAAAACATGGAAAAGCAGCAGGAGTCATTAACATCCGTGGAAGAGGCGATAATGTTATACTATGGGAATACTGATGAGCCATTAGTAATATATGAGCAAATACCCTTTGAGGGAGGCACACTTGTGCTTGCCGAAAAGCTGACAGATGGAGAGCATTATCCGGACTTGCATTTCCTTGATGCCGGCAATAAAGTTGTATATCTTACACGGGGCAGCTATTGCTGGACTCTTAACTATACACAGCTTATGGGACATAACATATATTTTGGCCTGGCAGGGCCAGAGTTGCATAATTACAGCGGAGCTCCCGCCTCTGTAAAAAAAGTAGAAGCTTTGTTTTCAGATAAAACATTCAGTGTGATACCGAGAGTTGGGATAATAGCACATATCAATCCTATGGAAAAGGACACCCGGATAGTTAATAACCCTCAAGGGTATATAATGCCTGTCGAAGGCAGGGCTATGCCCGAAAAATATATAGCTATACTCGAAAACGGAAAAAAGTTGTCTCTTTCTCAGGAAGTGATAAGGAGGGGCATTGAAAACATGCCTGACTATCTTGATTCAAAGAAGTCGGAGATCTATAATTCTTATGCTTTTACCTACACACCTATGTTGACCCCGCTAGAATGGGAAAAAGGCTATAAAGAGGGTGAGATCTGCCTTGAGGGTAAAACCGACGATAGAGGCAACCGCAATGCTCTTTTTTTAAGACCGGCTGGACATATGAGCTTTGCAGATTCATTCATTTTACCACTTGATATCAAGCCCCTGTACCTTTCTGACAATTATCCAAGAATAGCTGGCTTTTCAGCCGGTGAGACAGTTGCAGTGATGTATCCGGAAAAAAGAGAGCTATTGGATTGCCGTATTCTGATGCTGACAAGGCAGAAGGTTGAGAAGGAAATAGGACAAGACAGTTTTGCTGTAATTGATACAAATGAAAAAGAGCAAATTACACTGCCGAAGGAGAAGGGGTATTACCTATTCCTGCTGAGGACAGTGGAGGATAAAGATATACAAACATATACAGGTATGCTTATAATTAAATAGAAAAGGCTTTACAAAGAAATATGCAGAATGGATTGCGGCAGTTCCTACATAGGATTAACGCCCTTTTCTGTCTGACTAAGAACCTAAGTATTCTGCTTCAAGTTCCATCTCTTTGACTTCCTTATCGTAATAGACTTTATATGCCTTAGCGCCGGGTCTTGAACTTACTATTTTAAAAATCTCCTGCTCAATGTAATGGATAGCAACACCATCATCTGCCGCTATTCCGGATTTTATTTTATTGGAAGCCACAAGCTCATGATAGACAGGTCTTCTATCCGCTTCTCCGTCATAATGGGGGCAGTTGCTGCCTTTTAGGAAACCTAAGCACTTTAGCGGTCCAAGCTTATCACCGTATGAATCGGTAACTCCTTCCTCAAACCAGCAAATGGAACCTGCACTGATGCCCGCTAATATTATTCCCTGTTCCCATGCCTTTTTCATTATCGTGTCCAGTCCCCATTCCTTCCACAAAACTAGTAAATTCTTTGTATTTCCACCACCAACATAAATGATGTCTTTATCTGATAAAAACCCTTCTAAATCTCTTGTGGGCGGTTTAAATAATGACAGGTGCGAAGGTTGGCATTCCTGTTTTTCAAAGAAGTCATAATACCTTGAGATATAAATATCCGAGTCCCCGCTTGCAGTAGGAATAAAACAGATTTTTGGATTTTTTTTACCTGACTGTTTAAGGATATATAAATCTAACAACTGATTGTCCGGCTCCGTAGAGAACCCTCCGCCTCCAAGAGCAATTATTTGTCTCATATTTCTACTTCCCTTCAAATTAGGTTTAATAAATATAATTACTTCTACTTATGCAATGAGGATTCCTTTTTTTAATAGCAATGAGTATTTTGTATTTGCAAATACCGTAAAAAAAAATACAGGATATACTAATTTAATGAAATAGCTTATAATCTGATTGTAATTATCAAATGGGGGGAGTGATTGGCATGAGCAGCCCACTGCTGGTTATATCAGATAATGATGGAAAAATAGAGCTTGTAGGCACTCTTTGGACAGGAGGTATAGTATGAAAGACAAGGATAGAATCAAATTAACAAAAGAGAAAAGAGAAGATATGATTTCAGCAATAAAGTACTATTTTCTGAAAGAAAGGGAAGAAGAACTGGGTGATCTTGCTTCAGGTATGCTTTTGGATTTTATTATTAAAGAACTGGCACCTGAGTTTTACAACCAAGGGGTATATGATTCACATAAATATATGAATGACAGAGTTGAGGATTTACTTAGTATTCAAATTTATTAGCAGTAATAAATATTTACTGGGGGTTAGGGCACAGTGGATAAAATCAATTTTACACCTTTTACGAGCTTGGAAACTGAGCGTTTGACATTAAGACAAATTACCTTCGAGTGTGTATCAGGGGGGTACATGCTGGAGGAAGTCCGGCAGCTTTTCATAGAATATGCACAAACCTTAGATATTAACCTTGATTTTCAGGATTTTGAAACAGAGCTTAAAATACTACCGGGAAAGTATGCACCTCCTGATGGGGTTCTATTATTGGCATCAGTTGACGGTAAAAGTGCAGGCTGTATCGCTTTGCGCAAACTTTCTGATGATATATGCGAAATGAAAAGGCTGTATGTACGTGATGCATATCGTGGGTCAGGCATTGGCAGAAGACTTATCGGTATGCTCATTGCTGAGGCTGAGAAATTGAATTATCAGTATATGAGACTTGATACGCTTGCAACAATGAAAGATGCTCAGAATTTGTATTTATCCTTTGGATTTCGTGATATTGAACCGTATGTATATAATCCGATTGGAGGTGCAAGATTTTTGGAGTTAGAGCTAAGCAAATATTGCACGATGAAACAAGTTTACGCACCGGGTTGTGCACTTATGATCTATAAACCGGAGCTTGCCGGGAAAGTATTAGAGTTCTTAAATAAAGATTTAAGAAATATTTCTGAGCACCTGATTTGTTGCAAACATGAGCCTAATCTTGAAAGAGGCACACAGATAATTAATACTTGTGCAGGATGCGACAGGCGGTATAGAGAACTTTATGAAGGAATATCGACCGTATCCCTATGGGAAATATTAGCTGAAAGCAAAACCTTTCCCTTCCCGGACTATAATGGCATGGAAATGTCCATACATGATGCCTGCCCTACTCGTACAGAAGAAAGGGTACATCTTGCAATAAGAAAGCTTATTGAAAGAATGAACATAAAGATTATTGAGCCGAAAAACACACGCACAAAATCTATCTGCTGCGGTGACAGCTTCTACGGTGTTTTGCCTATAGATCAGGTTAAGGAGCAGATGAAAAAACGCTCAGACGGGATGCCTTGTGATAATGTAGTGGTTTACTGTGTTTCCTGTATTAAATCGATGTACATCGGTGGTAAGAAGCCACGCTATATCGTTGACCTTTTGTTTAATGAGGATACTGGAATTGGTACATTCGAGCCTGATGCATGGCACGGTGAATTGCAGAAATTTATAGATGAGCATTGATTGCGATTATATAATCTAAGATGGAGGGAGTAATAATGCCGATGTTTTTTTATGAATCGGAAATTGGTAGAATCGGAATAACCGAAAAGGATGGCAGAATAACCAACGTGTATATTACTGATGATGAATTGCCTGAGGATGTGGAAATATGTGAAACGCCGCTGCTGAAAGAAGCGGCAGGACAGCTTAAAAGCTATTTTGCAGGAGAGCTTAAAGAGTTCTCATTACCTCTTGAGCCTTCCGGCACTGCTTTTATGAAGCGGGTCTGGTCTGCTCTTTGTGAAATACCCTATGGCAAGACGGCGACATACAAAGAGATAGCGGAAAAAGTAAGCGTACCCAAGGGCGCACGGGCAGTAGGGCTTGCGAATAACCGAAATCCCATTGCAATTTTTATTCCCTGCCATCGTGTAATAGGTGCTGACGGCTCTCTTACAGGCTATCGCGGAGGGCTTGAAATAAAAAAGAGATTGCTGGAATTGGAGAAGTCAAAGTAATGCATATATTTGAATATGGACAAAAGGAAATAGAATACTTGAAAAGCAAGGATAAGAAGCTTGGTGCAGCTATTGACAGGATAGGCATAATAAAGCGTGGAGTTATCCCTGACCCTTTTACTGCCCTTATATCAAGCGTTGTAGGTCAGCAGATTTCAAGCAAGGCAGCAGTTACCGTATGGAATAGACTGGATAGCTTGCTTGGAAGCATTACCCCCGAGAGTATTGCAGAAGCAGAATTGTCCAAAATTCAAGGCTGCGGAATGTCCGTAAGGAAGGCAGGGTATATAAAAGGGATTGCAGAAGCTGCTTTGTCGGGACAAGTGGATTTTAGCGCACTTAATACATTAACTGACGAGGAGATAATACAAAAGCTATCCTCGCTCCATGGAGTAGGGGTCTGGACTGCTGAAATGCTTCTGATCTTTTCACTTTGCCGCCCTGATGTGGTAAGCTATAAAGATTTGGCAATCCGCAGAGGAATGATGAATTTGTACGGTCTCAAAGAGCTGACAAAGGAAAAATTTGAACGGTACAAAAAGCGGTATTCGCCTTATGGTTCGGTTGCATCGCTATATTTGTGGGCGCTTTCTGTGGAATGAGGGTTTAAGAGGATGCTATGAAGAGGTAGCTTGTGTTACTAGCTTTGGAGGTCAGGCTTGAATTATTTCTTTATTAGAAATAATTCAAGCCTGATTTATTATTCACTTAATGGAGTACCCATTGCTGTTTGATTCAGCAATCACCTTGCATATACAAAATATACAAAATAAAACAAAAATATACAAAATTGGTGACAATTTGTTTACAACATATGCCAAAAATGATATAATGTCCTAAAGATATAATATTCTAAATAGTTAAAATATTATCCATCAATAGGATTTACGCTGAAGAAAAATTGGTATAAAAGGGGGTATATCATAAAACAATTATATCAAAATTGTGTACAAGCAATAATAAATCCAAATCAAAGTAAAAAAGAGTGGAGGTAATGTAAAATTATGTTTAAGAAAAAACTTTCAATTTTACTAACTATGGTGTTAATACTTAACTGTATGGTGTTCATGGTGCCGTGCTACGCAGCTACAGTTCGTCACGTAGGGCCGGGACAAACCTATAACGGCACCACCGATGCTGCTGTTCAGCAAGCTATAAATGCGGCAAGTGCAGGCGATACTATTTATATTCATGCAGGAACATATACTTTCAGCCACATGGTAGTACTAAAAAGCGGTTTGATAATTAAAGGAGACGGCATTAATAATACAATAATTTATGGGAATGCCGATACGTGCAACACATCTACTGAAGAATCATATTTTCATGGTTCTGGGATATCCAATGTTGAAATATATGGACTTACTTTCAAGAGTTCATCTGCGGGACCTAGTGAAAATGGTCATGGTGAATATAGAAATTGTATGCAGTTCAGAAATTGCAGTTATGTAACGGTTCATGATTGTTCTGCTCCAAAATGGATTTACAGCGACTTCTTCAGATGCCATAGTTCCAGTTACATGAAGATGTATAACTGCCAGGTTGTAACAGGCCATGCTGCCGCTGCTTATTATAGCTGCAGCAATAGCAAAATGTACAATTGTTCAGTCTTGGTTTATACAAATGCCGGTGTAAGAAACTATAACTCGACTAATTGCGAATATTATAACAATACAGTTTGGTGTGAGGCTAGCAGTGGCCAGGCAGCATTTGAAATGCAAATTGATTGTGCTGGCGCCAATATGCATCACAACATAGTTTATGACTTTACAAAATCTTATGTAGGTCATTATGTTGTTGAAAACCAAGCCAGCGGCGGTGGCGCATACGGCACAGTCTACTTCCGTGACAATGTATATTGGAATTGCTCGGGCGGAGTGCAACAAACCGCCTCAACTGGTGTATCTATGGATCTTGTTATGTCAAACAACACAGTGAATCCATCTGATCACAATGTTAGCAACTGGGTAGCTCAAGGTTACGGCTACAGTGCTACAACAGGAACGACAGTACCGGTAACCGGAGTAAGCCTTAATAATGATACGATGACTCTTACAGCAGGCGGATCAACGGGAAGCTTAACGGCTGCAGTAGCGCCTACCAATGCTACGAACAAGAGTATAACCTGGAGCTCAAGCAACACAGGCGTTGCTACAGTATCAAACGGAGCAGTAACACCGGTAGCGGCAGGAACAGCTACTATCACAGTAACTACACAGGACGGCTCCTTTACGGACACCTGTGCAGTAACAGTAAATCCAGGTTCCGGGGATAACAGCCTTTATTCACAAACGGGCTTTGGCGCAGTAACGAGCCTCGGTACAGGAAATACGGGTACTGTAACTGTTGAATTTAATCTCACCCCTCTTGCTTCAAATTCTTCGGGTGTAGTTGGATATGCTGACAGCAGCACTACTATAAGTGATTATAGTAATATGGGAATGTTAGTATACTTGCAGTCAACCGGATATTTCGAAGTGAGAAATGGAAGCACAACCGGTGCACTGGTAAATGTGCCGTTCAGCGCTAACAATATCTATCACTTTAAATTAATAGCTGATACTTCAGCAAAAACATACGATGTTTATGTAACACCACCGTCAGGAAGTGAAACGAAAATAGCGGATGATTATGCCTTCAGAACCACAGCAATGGATGATGTAGGTAAAATATGTCTGGCACAGGCCAGCGGATATGGCAATTACAAAGTAAGTAATCACACAGTAAACACAGGAGCTCAGGGCATCACCCTCAACTCTCAAACAGGTTTTAGTGCTGTAGCAGGTCTTGGCACAGGGAATACAGGTACTGTAAACATCGATTTTACTTTGACACCTCTTGCTTCAAATTCTTCAGGTGTAGTTGGATTTGCTGACAGCAGCACTACTATAGATGAATATGGCGATATGGGAATGTTGATTTACTTGCAGACAACCGGATATTTTCAGGTGAGAAACGGAAGCTCAACCACAGCACTGGTAAATGTGCCGTTCAGCGCCAATAACACATACTATTTTTCAATAATAGCCGATACTTCAGCAAAAACATACGATGTTTATGTAACGCCACAAGGCGGGACCAAAACGCTGATTGCTGATAACTATGCTTTCAGAACCACAGCAATGGATGATGTGGGTAAGGTATGTTTGGCACAGGCTAGTGGTTATGGCAGCTACCAGGTAAGCAGCCTTGTTGTCGAATAACTATATACATCAACTTATAAAGCCTTGTGGGTTTCCTGACAGGAAAATACACAAGGCTTTTTTTATATTTCGGGATAGGTAGCACGGGTGGTTATATTTATTGCACATAGACGGCGAAAAATGCTGCCTTTTGTAGTTTTTTGCGATATATATTTTCGGAATATTTCGGAAAAGTCCTTGATTTGTTCCAAAATATGGTTTATTATATAAACATGTTAAAAATTGGTATAATTTACCGAATTTAACTAATTATTATACGAAAGAGGAGGGTAGAAATTTAGTCAATTTAGTATTAAAAAAGTATTCAGTTGTTATTATTAACCCTAATAGGTTTGCAAAACATAATACTTTCATAATTTACTATTAATCTTATTCATCTAATATAATTATGAATCGAAGGTTTATGCTGTGGTGCATTGGAATACAGTAATTTATGTCAGTTATTTAATAAATAGATACATTCATAGTGTTTCGCAATTTCCTATTAACCAAAAGATTAAAAGGAGAATGAAAAGTATGAAGAAAAAAATCTTATTATGTACACTTATATTGGCATTAGTTTTAACATCATTTGCAACTGTTCAGGCAGCAAGCGGCTTGGCCGAAGTATACTGGTTTACAAGTACTGATCTGGGAGGCGAAGGGGTTGGCCCTGGCGGTTCAGCATCTATTACATCATCTTTAGATGATATGGGGTATAATGCAATTAGATATTGTGACCTAAGTGCATATTCCGTTCGAAGTACAATGGATGATGATTATGTATTTGCTAACGTTTCACATGGTTCACCTGGACGATTATATTGTAATAATTGGACTTCTGTTTCTGCCAAAACTGTATCGAGTGATTCTGCTAATTATTCAATGCAGGCAATATTCGGAAGCGGCGCCTTTAATGTTATGAAGTTTGCTTATTTTGGATCATGCTATTCTGCAGCTACCGATGCTTCATATGGTAACTTGCCATCTTATACAACAGCAACGCTGGGAGCTGATTGTGCATTAGGATTTACTCTATCTGTGTCTGATGCACAGGCTACATATTTTGAATCATATATGTTTGACCGTTTACAGATTGGAAATAGTGTGTATAATGCTGCAAGTGCAGCTAAAGCGGCGACATATAGCTATTATGGCAGCTATGGCAATGTAAATTCGTATGTAATATACGGATCATCTGGCACAACTATTAATTAATGGAGGTATTAAAATGATTAAGAATAAAAAATGCATATTGGCAATAATTATCTGCTTAGCTGTAGTCGGAAGCAGTTTGATGGCATTCAATATCGTTAGTGCTAATGCCGGAAATATTACAGAAAAAGAAGATGTGGAGTTTAGAAAAATAATATCAAACACCACAAAAGAAAATTATGGTGAAGTTGTTAGCATAGATAACAGTAATGAATTTGATAAAATGTTTGGATCAGATTTGCATGAATATAATGATGACAATTATATTTATCTATTTGATAATAAAACAAATAGTATGAAAGCCATTATAAAGTCATCTGAAAAAGCTGGAAATTCTCTTTTTGGTACTATTTCAGATGTTAAGCAAGCTGAGAAGTCTGCAATAAAAGTTGTAAAAGCTGCTTGTCCTGATTTTCTAAAATTAGATTACGATGTTTTTACAAGTGTAATTGGTGAAAATTCTTACAATGTAGAATTATGGGAAAGAATCAGCGATAATTTCTACACTGGAAATAAGGTATCCGTTATATTGACAGCTGATGGTTGTATTGATACTTTGGTAACAAGAACAAGCAATACATCAAATTATGATGTAAATGATGCAGAGCTTATTTCTGAGACTGAGGCTAATAATATAGCATATAATAAGGCTAAATCGATTTCGGAAAAAATTGAAAAAAATCTGAATACAAAGAAAGATACTATTGAAAGTAAAAAGAATGTTACTGAGCCAACCGTGTCTGAAAAAATTAATAAGGTACTTGATATAAGAATTGAAGATGCAGACAAACATACGGTTAATTCTTATAAAGAGTATAATAATGGTACTGTTGAATGGGTAGTTAAAATATCAGAAGTAGAATCTAATAATAACTATGGTGATGTTGAATTTTACGTTACTGTAAATGCAAAAACCGGTGAAGTTGGTTTTTCAAGCTGCACCCGTTAACTTAGCAACATATATCTTATCTTTTAAATAAGTACTTTTTTAGAGAATATAATGATTCGAGAGTTTAAAATCCACTTTGTTCAGATTTTTACTCTCGAATCATTCGTATTTTTACAGTCAATTCTGTAATTATTATAAGTAAATGGAGATATATATGAAAAGAATGTATTATTTGTTTACTATTGTGGGAATATTTTCTTTCGCTGTTTATATAATTTTTTCTAATATATTAACTGGTGAAGGAAGACCTGTAAATAATGATATTGAGAATATAAATTCAGAAAAATATAAAATAAAAGGTAGTGATATAACTGTGGTGGAAGAAGACGGCATGCATAATGCAGTTACGCCAATAATAAAAGAAGATAACTACATAAAAAATGCTGTTATTTTTCGAGGTGATTTACAGATAAGCAAAGATATAGAATTAGATATTGGAGATTTTTTAAATGCATATAATAATACACCATTAGTGATAGATGGGAATATCATTATAAAGTTAGAGAATAATGGATGGAAAAACCATGAACTTATAGCTATAGATAACGGTCAATATTCCATTATATGTAATGAAAAAGGCGAACATAATTTTAACGAAAACAAAATCCTGGATATAGCAAAGAATTTTATAAATGATAGCGGTATAAAAGAAATGCTTGATAATAAAGGGATCGATTATGAATACGCAGTGAAAGAAAACGATAGCTTATATACAGTATTCTGCTATTTATTGTGTAATGGAGATGGGACTGGAAGTTATATAAGAATGAATTTTGAGAACGAAAGAATATGTTCTGAATGTCAAATGAATCTATATGAGAGTAAGATATTAGATTCTCTTCCTGTAATTCCCTTTCAAGCTTCTCTGGGAAATGCATTCTATATAGGAGACGGAGAAACTAATGTTGATTCTGAAAATTATATAGTCAGGGAAGTAACAATGGAGTACGAAAAAGGAATACCTTACTATTCCTTTAAAGCAATTGGTACAAAGACAAGAAGTATTCGAAATGGTTTTTCATTGGCTGTAGATTTCAGTAATTCACCGAATTACGACGAACTAATGGAAAAATATTGTGATTTCAAACGTTAAGTGTCAGTTACCTTTTGAAGGAAGCTAAGGATAATTGTCGAATATTATAGGCATAATGCAAATTATACGAGGAGGTATAGTAGATGGAAATCGACCGTTCATTACTTAAGGAGAACTCTGAATTAAGAAGGTTGGCGAGAGAGAGGCTGAAGGGCAATTGGGGTATGGCTTTGCTGTTATGCCTGATCTATTCAATTGTTTGCGGCCTGCCAGGCGGTGTGCCTTATATTGGACCGGTCTTAAGCTTACTGATTGCCGGACCAATGGTATTAGGACTAATTATTTGTTTTGTCGGCTTTATCCGTAATGAGCAGCTTAAATTTGAGGCATTGTTTGATGGGTTTAAGAACTTTACTTCAGCACTCTTACTTCAACTGATGATAGCTATACTTACATTCCTCTGGTCGCTGCTTTTGATCGTACCGGGCATCATTGCCGGGTTAAGTTATTCAATGTCATTCTATATTCTGAATGACAATCCTGGGATGGGGGCAAAAGCGGCTCTGGAAGAAAGTAAAAAAATGATGGACGGTAACAAGGGAAAGCTATTTTGTCTTTATTTAAGCTTTATTGGGTGGTCCTTACTTTGTATCTTAACATTAGGCATAGGGTTTCTTTGGTTAACTCCTTATATACAGACATCGGTTACATATTTCTATCAGGATTTGAAGGAATCAGCATTGAAAATACAGCAGGATGCTAATGCAGAACCGATAATATAACCTTTTTAATATCTTGTTTTTTCAAGGGCGGTCATCGACCGCCCTTATGTTTGCGCTGGGTGCGTCCAACTGAGGGGCAAGACAGGCCTACTTTGCATTGTTATTACAGCGAGGAAAATAATTAATTTCATTGGTAGGCATTATTGCAGTAATAACGGTAATATCTGTTTAGTGCCTCGCTTGCTTTAGAAGTGATATACTTTACACGGATGAAAACTTCGTAATAAATGGAGAAAACTATAACTCAGGATTAGGATATGACGGAAACACGGTTGAAGGACTGGACAAAAGAGGCTTTGCTTTTGTAGAATATAGGATTGAGAGCGGTAAATATGATGAAATAGCTGGTATATTTGCATTTGATGATAACATAGCGTGTATGTAAGTGCAATACTTTATGTGAAGTATAAAAGTTCAGGCACAAGTGTTAAAGCACGTTAGAGCTTTAACACTAGATAAAAATTGGATCCGGATATATCTCAATATACTTTATAGGAGAGGTGCTGCCGTTATTGTTATAGTAGTATATATTATTGCTTATCAGATCTTCCAGACTGTATTTTATCTTCTGGATATTATTCTGGAACAATAATAAGTCAATAAACAACAACTGGTTTCTATAAAAGAAATCATTGCCGAGCTTATTAAGCTGAATATACTTTTTGCATTCTTCCAAGGTTTCAGAGCATAGACTTGTGTTGTTTTTTTTCTTATAGATGCTGTACTGGATATGGTAGCAGTCAACTGCATATTCATGCTGTTTATTTGCTATGGCATTTTGCAGGGCACCTTCTATATAGCGCAGTGAAGCATTGGGAGTCGAGCTGCCTATGTAAGCATATGCTGAATTTATAAGTAATGGGGTAAGGCGCTCCGAAGCTTCCGGTAATTGCTCTTTTACAGCCTTCTCAAAATACTTGGCTGACTCATCGGGATTTCCCAGATGATACATGCATATTGCTATGTTATTTAAAATAATGTGCTTGTGTGGAATCATTTCCTTCCCGGAGTTTTCAAGCTGGGACATAAAAATATTCTTAGCCTGCTTATACTTTTTATCGATAATATCCAGATTTCCCTTTACAATCAGCAGTTGCATTCTGAAATTCTTGTCTTCTGCGCAAAAGTTATCTGCTGCCTCGAGGTTTTTCCTTGCATTTTCATAATTGCCTGCTGCAATATTACATAAAGCCTTGTTATATTTAACAGCAAGCTTGAACTGTGAGAAACCTTTCTCATATTGTGCAGATTCGATTAATTTATATGTTCTTTCATAATACTCATAAGCCCCACCCCCACATATGCGGAAGTGGCATATGGCTACTGAATTTGTGAGTGAAATGCATTTTTTTGTGTTGCCGCTCCGTTTGAAGCTGTATAGAGCTAATGAATAATATTCCAGAGCCTTGTCATATCTTTTCAACCCATAGAAATTAAAGGCAAGCATCTCATATACCATGTCTGAAATATTATGATTATTATACTTGCTTGCCACCTCCAGTATTTCCATATATTTTCCGATTGCAGAATTCTTATCGGTTAAGGTTTCTGCTTTCTTTAACTCATCCAAACACCATATCTCACATCTTTCTTCTTCACCGAGGAGCAGATCAGCAGCGCTAATCCGTAAAGCAACATTTTTTACCTCAGCTATCTTATTAATGTTTTCACTAATTAATAGTGCCAATACCGGAGTAAAATTTATTATATCGTTTTCCAGACGGCTTATAATGTTAACGTTGAGTTTATTCATACAAAGCTCAAGCTGACTGGCTCCAAGTGTTTTTCTGTATTGCTTCAATACTTGTCCATTTGTAGGAAAATTCAAATACTACACCCCCCTCAAGTAAAATATCGGAATATTTAGTCGAAAATGCATAATAATTATATGAATAGTAAAGATTTCCATATCAATGGTATTAGAGTGACGGGTTTCTACAAAAATACGCATTTCATATCTTATATGATGGAATCAGAAAGAAGGGGATTCCATTGATTAGTCCATTTTAGGGACAAAAAGTCAATATAAAATACAAATTAACAAGGGAGGAAATTAAATGAAGGTAAGTTGTAGAAAATTCCAAATACTATATCTTCTTAAGTAGGATATTGGAATATTTAGTCGAATATGTATAGTAAATGTAATAATGTTATATATTATCCTGGAAATGGTATTGGCGTGACGGTTTTCTACAAATTACAACATTATAATCCTTATAATATGGTAATAAGGAAGGGGGGTTCTGTTGAACGACCGATCTTTTAGAAGTACAGGTTTAAATTTAAAAACAAGTATAAAAAGGGGGAAATTTCAATGAAAAAGAATTATAAAAGACTTTTTGTAATGCTTTTGGTTGTAACTATGATATTCTCAAGTATGGCAGTTTATGCTGCTAACCCTGATGACGTAGTTAAGGAAGAAGTAAAGCTTGAAAAAAAGGATAAGATTATGGACAGTGACGGCAACAAGCTGTTCGACTCGTTGGAAGTAAAAATTGATGAGGTTTCAGATTTAGATGAGATTCCGGTAATAGTAGTTTACAATGAAAATATTGACAGCGCTAAGAAAGCTAAAGTAAAAGAACTGACCGGAAATAAAGCAGCAAAATACGAGTACGACATAATTCCCGGTATGGCTCTTTCGCTTACAAAGAAAGAGATAAAAGAACTTGCTAAACAGGATTTCATAAAACAGGTCGAATATGATGCGCCGGTTTATGCTGCACTTGACAATGCAACCTATTGGTACGGAGCTCAGAAAGCAAGAACAGACTTTGGTGTTGACGGCAACAGAGACGGAAGCACAACAAGCTATTCTGCAACCGATATAGTTGTTGCAGTTATTGACACAGGTATTGATGCTAGCCACATTGACCTTGATGGCGGTAAGGTTATAGGATGGTATGACTTAATAAATGGCCAAAGCACACCATATGATGATAATGGTCATGGAACACACTGCTCAAGCATAGCAGCCGGAACCGGCGAAGGAAATTCTAATTATAGGGGAGTTGCTCCCGGAGCTGCTCTTGTAGGGGTTAAAGTACTTGACGCCAATGGATCGGGAACAATGAGCGGTGTAGCAGCAGGTATCGACTGGGCTGTTAACAACAAGGACGCATATGGAATAGAAGTTATAAGCCTTAGCTTAGGTACAAGCGGAAGCTCTGACGGTACTGATTCAACTTCATTGGCAGTAAACAGTGCATATGCAAATGGTCTTGTTGTATGTGTTGCTGCAGGAAATTCCGGACCTGCAAAATATACAGTAGGCGCACCCGGAGCAGCAGCTAATGCACTTACAGTAGGTGCTATGAGAGACGTAGGACATAACGGCTATACTCTTGCTTACTTCTCCAGCAGAGGACCAACAGCAGACGAAAGAACAAAACCGGACATAGCTGCACCTGGATATTATATAACTGCTGCAGCTGCAAATTCAACAAACGGTTATTTAGAAATGAGCGGAACAAGTATGGCAACTCCATTCACAGCAGGTACTGCTGCTTTAATATTGGATGCAAACCCTACTGCAACCCCTTCTCAGGTATATAACTATATAACCGGCACTGCAGAGGACTGGGGCCCTGCAGGTCAGAATGTAGATTATGGATATGGCAGGCTGGATACATATGCAGCAGTAAAGGCTGCAGGTGGTTATACAGGTACTAATATAGCAGCACCAAACCATTTATATGCATCGGAAACTTTAGGATCAAAAAAAGCATATGATTTCTGGACAATCAATGTAACAGATACTACATATCCTATAGCTATAACAATGATAATGCCTAGCTGGACAAGTGCTTCCGGCTTGAACTTTGACTTATATCTGTATAACCCGAGCGGTACTGAGGTTGCAAGCTCAAGAATCTTAATGAGACAGGAGACTATAAACTTCAAACCTACAGTAACAGGAACATACCAGATAAAGGTATGCTCAAGCGCAGGCACAGGAAGCTACTTCCTTGATGTAAGTTCGGCAGCTACAAGCATGACTCTTACAACAGACAAGTAAATAGCTGTAAGATACACTAACATTCTATGGAACACCCTGCAAAGCCGTGCGGAATCAACGATTCTGCACGGCTTTCAGTATTGCTTCGATATTTGTCCATTTGTAGAAAAATTAAATACTACACCCCCTCAGGTAAAATATCAAAATATTTAGTCGAAAATGTATAATAATTATATGAATAGTAAAAATTTCCATATCAATAGAATTAGCGTGACGGGTTTCTACAAAATTACGCATTTCATATCTTATATGATGGAATCAGAAAGAAGGGGATTCCATTGATTAGTCCATTTTAGGGACAAAAGGTCAATATAAAAAACCAAATTAACAAGGGAGGAAATTAAATGAAAGTAAATTGTAGAAAACTCTTTGTGATGCTTCTTGCAGTATGTCTGGTGGTATCAAGCATGGCGGTTTTTGCTGAAGTTGATGAACTCTTTGGAGGGCCAGAGTCTAAAGTTAAGGAAGAAGTAAAGCTTGCTAAAAAGGATAAAATTATGGACAGTGATGGCAGCAAACTGTTCGACTCATTAGAAGTTGAAATTGATGAGGCTTCCGATTCGGATGAGATTCCGGTAATAGTAGTTTACAATGAAAATATTGACAGTGATAAGAAAGTTAAAGTAAAAGAACTGATCGGAAAAAAAGCAGCAAAATATGAGTATGATATAATTCCCGGTATGGCTCTTTCACTTACAAAGCAAGAAATAAAAGAACTTGCTAAGTTGGATTTTGTAAAACAGATCGAGTATGATGAGCCGGTTCATGCTGCGCTTAATACTGCGACCTATTGGTTTGGGGCTCAGGAGGCAAGAGCACAATTCGGAGTTAGCGGTAATACTGATGGAAGTACGGGTTACTCTTCGGGTGATATAGTTATTGCAGTAATTGACACAGGTATTGATACCACCCACGTTGACCTTGACGGTGGTAAGGTTATAGGATGGTATGACTTAATAAATGGTCAAACCACACCATATGATGATCATGGCCATGGAACACACTGCTCAAGCATAGCAGCCGGAACCGGCGAGGGAAATTCTATTTATACGGGGGTTGCTCCCGGAGCAGCACTTGTAGGAGTTAAAGTACTTGACGCCAATGGATCGGGAACAATGAGCGGCGTAGTAGCCGGTATTAACTGGGCAGTTGCTAACAAGAACACATATGGAATAGAAGTTTTAAACCTTAGCTTGGGTACTTCCGGCAGCTCTGACGGTACTGATTCAGTTTCAATGGCAGCAAACAATGCATATGCAAATGGTCTTGTTGTATGTACTATTGCAGGAAATGAAGGACCTGGAAAATATACTATAGGTTCACCCGGAGCAGCAGCCAATGTACTTACAGTAGGGTCTATGGCAGATGTAAGCGAAGGTGGTTTTTACCTTTGCTATTTCTCCAGCAGAGGCCCGACAGCGGACAATAGAATAAAACCGGACATAGTTGCACCTGGCTACAGAATAACAGCCGCTCAAGCTGGTACAACTAACGGATATGTGGAATACAGCGGGGTAAGTGAAGCAACACCGTTAGTATCAGGTACTGCCGCTTTGGTATTGGATGCAAATCCTAGTGCAACTCCTTCCGAGGTATATAGTTATATAACCAGTACTGCTCAGGATTGGGGACCTACTGGACAGGATATAGATTACGGATACGGCAGACTGGACGCATTTGCGGCTGTAAGGTTGGCAGGCGGTTTCACCGGCACCGGCATACCGGTACCGGCACATATGTACAGAGCTGAAACTCTTGATGCAGTAGGAGTATATGATTATTGGACATTCACTGTAAGCAATACTACATATCCAATAGCTATAACAATGATAATGCCTAATTGGACAGGCTCCACTACTCCGGATTTTGATTTATATCTTTATAACCCGAGTGGTACACAGGTTAAAAGTTCAACAGGTTCAACAAGACAGGAGACTATAAGCTTCACACCTACAGTAACAGGAACATACACTATAAGGGTATATTCTTACGCCGGCACGGGCAGCTACTTCTTTGACTTAAGCACCGGAGGCAGAAACCTGATACTTACAGTAGACAATTAAAGAAACATACCGAAATTTTCCTGCACAACTTAACAAAAAACCAATTAGCAAGGGAGGAAATTAAATGAAAGTAAATTGTAGAAAACTCTTTGTGATGCTTATTGCAATATGTTTGGTAGCATCAAGCATGATAGTTTTTGCTGACATTCAGCCGGAGTCTGTAACTAAGGAAGAAGTAAAGCTTGCTAAAAAGGATAAAATTATGGACAGTGACGGCAACAAACTGTTCGACTCGTTAGAAGTTAAAATTGATGAGGCTTCCGATTCGGATGAGATTCCGGTAATAGTAGTTTACAATGAAAATATTGACAGTGATAAGAAAGTTAAAGTAAAAGAACTGACCGGAAAAAAAGCAGCAAAATATGAGTATGATATAATTCCTGGTATGGCTCTTTCGCTTACAAAGAAAGAGATAAAAGAGCTTGCTAAGTTGGATTTCGTAAAACAAATTGAGTATGATGAGCCGGTTCATGCTGCACTTGATTCTGCAAGCGTTTGGATTGGGGCTTGGGCAGCGAGGGAAGACTTTGGAGTTGACGGTAACAGGGACGGAAGTGTAACAAGTTATTCTTCAACCGATGCAGTTGTTGCAGTAATTGATACAGGCATTGATGTCAGCCACGTTGATCTTGACGGGGGTAAGGTTATAGGCTGGTATGACTTAGTAAATGGTCAGACCACACCATATGATGATCATGGTCATGGAACACACTGCGCAAGCATAGCAGCCGGAACTGGCGAAGGAAATTCTATTTATACGGGAATTGCTCCCGGAGCGGCTCTTGTAGGAGTTAAAGTACTTGACAGCCAAGGTTCAGGCTCAATGAGCGGCGTAACAGCGGGCATTGACTGGGCAGTTGCTAACAGGAACACATATGGAATAGAAGTAATAAGCTTAAGCTTAGGCTCAAGCGGAAGTTCCGACGGTACTGATTCAACTTCACTGGCAGTAAACAATGCATATGCAAATGGCATTGTTGTATGTGTTGCTGCAGGAAATGAAGGACCTGCAAGATATACTATAGGCTCACCCGGAGCAGCAGCTAATGCACTTACAGTTGGTGCTGTGGCAGATCCCGGACATAACGGATTCAGTCTTTGTTACTTCTCCAGCAGAGGTCCGACAGCAGACGGAAGGATAAAACCGGACATAGTTGCGCCTGGCGTCGGTATAATGGCTGCATATGCAAATTCAACAAACGGTTATGTGGAAATGAGCGGAACAAGTGCGGCAACACCATTTGCAGCAGGTACTGCAGCTTTGATGCTTGATGCAAATCCTAATTTAACTCCTTCTCAGGTATATAATTATATAAAAAGTACTGCAGTAGACTGGGGACCTGTGGGCCAGGATATAGATTACGGGTGTGGCAGGCTGAATACATATGGTGCGGTACAGGTTGCAGGTGGTTACATAGGCAGAAGCATGCCATTACCGGCACATATGTACAGGGCAGAAACTCTCATTGCAAGAACGGCGTATGATTATTGGACAATCAATGTGACAAATACTACATATCCGATAGCTATAACAATGATAATGCCTAACTGGTCGAGTTCCACTAACCCGGACTTTGACATGTATCTCTACAATCCGAGCGGCACTCAGGTTGCAAGCTCAACAACCTCAACGAGGCAGGAGACTATAAACTACAAACCTACAGCAACAGGAACATACACTATAAAGGTATATGCTTACGCGGGCACGGGTAACTACTTCTTTGACTTAAGTGTCGGAGGTTCAAACCTGACACTTACAGTAGACAACTAAATTGGTATACCGAAATTCTTTTGGATAACCTAACAAAAAGCCGTGTCAAAATTTAAAATTTGCACGGCTTTTATGATATCCGGGTTCCGTTTCATGCAGCTAAAGCTGGCTGATTCCAATGATTTTCCTATATTGCTTCAATACTTGTCTATTTGTAGAAAATTTCAAATATTGCATCTCCTTAAGTAGAATATTGAAATATTTAGTCGAATATGTATAATAAATGTAATAATGGTGATAAATTCCACGAAAACAGCATTAACATGACAACTTTCTACAAATTACGCATCGCAATCTCTGTAATATGGAAGTAAGGGAGGGGAGATGGTTCCATTGAACGACGGATTTTTTAGAATGGCAGGTTTAAATGTAAAAATAATTTTAAGAAGGGGGAAATTTTAGTGAAAAAGAATTATAAAAGACTTTTTGTAATGCTTTTGGTTGTAACTATGGTATTTTCAAGCATGGCGGTTTATGCTAACCCTGATGATGTAGTTAAGGAAGAGGCAAAGGCTGTTAAAATGGCAAAACTTATGGACAGTGACAGCAACAAGCTGTTCGACACATTGGAAACCAAAATTGATGAGGCTTCGGATTCAGATGTGATTCCGGTAATAGTAGTTTACAATGAAAATATTGACAGCGCTAAGAAAGCTAAAGTAAAAGAACTGACCGGAAATAAGAATGCAAAATATGAGTACAATATAATCTCTGGTATGGCTCTTTCACTTACAAAGCAAGAAATAAAAGAACTTGCTAAGTTGGATTTCGTAAAACAGGTTGAATTTGATGCGCCTGTTTATGCAGCACTTGATAATGCAACCTATTGGCACGGAGCTCAGAAAGCAAGAACAGACTTTGGCGTTGACGGCAACAGAGACGGAAGCGCAAGCTACTCTGCAGGCGACGTAGTAGTTGCAGTAATTGACACAGGTATTGATGCCAGCCACGTTGATCTTGATGGCGGTAAGGTTATAGGATGGAATGACATAATAAATGGTCAGGCTACACCATATGATGATAACGGCCATGGAACACACTGTTCAAGCATAGTAGCCGGAACAGGCGAAGGAAACTCTTTATATAGGGGCGTTGCTCCCGGAGCAGCACTTGTAGGAGTTAAAGTACTTGACGCCAATGGATCGGGAACAATGAGCGGCGTAACAGCAGGTATTGATTGGGCAGTTGCTAACAAGAACACATACGGAATAGAAGTTATAAGCCTTAGCTTAGGCGCAAGCGGAAGCTCCGACGGTACTGATTCAACTTCATTGGCAGTAAACAATGCATATGCAAATGGTATTGTTGTATGTGTTGCTGCAGGAAATGAAGGACCTGCAAAATACACAATAGGAGCGCCTGGAGCAGCAGCTAATGCACTTACAGTAGGCGCTATGAGAGACGTAGGACACAACGGATATACTCTTGCTTACTTCTCCAGCAGAGGACCGACAGCAGACAACAGGACAAAACCTGACATAGCTGCACCTGGATATTATATTACAGCAGCAGAGGCAAATTCTACAAACGGTTATGTAGATATGAGCGGAACAAGTATGGCAACACCATTCACGGCAGGAACTGCTGCTTTAGTATTGGACGCAAATCCAACTGCAACTCCTGCTCAGGTATATAGCTATATTACCGGTACAGCAATAGACATGGGACCTACAGGCAAGGATATAGATTTTGGACACGGCAGACTGGATGCATATGCAGCAATAATGGCTGCAGGTGGTTATACAGGTACTAATATAGCGACACCAACACATCTGTATGCAGCAGAAACTATGGCAGCAAAAAGAGCATATGATTATTGGACAATCAATGTAACCAATACTACATATCCGATAGGTATAACAATGATAATGCCTGAATGGTCAAGCAGTACCACCCCGAACTTTGAGCTGTATCTTATGAATCCAAGCGGCACTCAGGTTGCAAGTGCAACAAGCAGGACAAGACAGGAGACTATAAACTACAAGCCTACGGTAACAGGAACATACACTATAAGGGTATATGCAAGCTCAGGCACAGGAAATTACTTCCTTGATGTATATTCAGCAGCTACAAGCATGACTCTTACATTAGACAATTAATAAACAATAAGATACACTAAAATTCTATGGAACACCCTACAAAGCCGTGCAGAATCAATGATTCTGCACGGCTTTCTGTATTGCCTCAATACTTGTTCATTTGTAGAAAATTTCAAATATTGCAGCTACTTAAGCAAAATATTGGGATAATAAGTCGAAAATGTATAATAAATATATAAATAGAAAAAATTTCTGCGAAAATGATATCTGCGCGACAGGTTTCTACAAAATTACACATCGTGTTTCCTATAATATGGAAAATAAGAAGGAGGGGTGGTTCCATTGAATGACCGAATTTTTAGAAAAGCAGGTTTGGATTTAAAAACAAGAATAAAAAGGGGGAAATTTTAGTGAAAAAGAATTACAAAAGACTTTTCGTGATGCTTTTGGTTGTAACTATGGTATTTTCAAGCATGGCAGTTTATGCTACTAACCCTGATGATGTAGTTAAGGAAGAAGTAAAGGCTGTTAAATTAGAAAAGCATATGGACAGTGACGGCAACAAAATGTTCGATACATTGGAAACCAAAATTGATGAGGCTTCCGATTCAGATGAGATTCCGGTAATAGTAGTTTACAATGAATATATTGACGACAGTAAGAAAGTTAAAGTAAAAGAACTGACCGGAAACAAAACAGCAAAATATGAGTACGATATAATTCCTGGTATGGCTCTTTCACTCACAAAGAAAGAGATAAAAGAGCTTGCTAAGTTGGATTTCGTAAAACAGGTTGAGTATGATGAGCCAGTTTACGCAACACTTAATACTGCAACATATTGGTACGGAGCTCAGAAGATAAGAACAGATTACGGCGTTGACGGCAACAGAGACGGAAACGCAACAAGCTATTCTACAACTGACGTAGTAGTTGCAGTTATTGACACAGGTATTGATGCAAGCCACGTTGATCTTGACGGCGGTAAGGTTTTAGGTTGGTATGACTTAGTAAATGGCCGGGCTACAGCATATGACGACAATGGTCATGGAACGCACTGCGCAAGCATAGTAGCCGGAACAGGCGAAGGAAACTCTTTATATAAGGGCGTTGCTCCCGGAGCAGCTCTCGTAGGAGTTAAAGTGCTTGACTCCGCTGGCTCAGGTTCAATGAGCAATGTAACGGCAGGTATTAACTGGGCAGTTACTAACAAGAACACATATGGAATAAAAGTTATAAGCTTAAGCTTAGGTACAAGCGGAAGCTCCGACGGTACTGATTCAACTTCCTTAGCAGTTAACAGCGCATATAGTGCAGGACTTGTTGTATGCGTTGCTGCAGGAAATGCAGGACCTGCAAAATATACAATAGGCTCACCCGGAGCAGCAACTAATGCATTTACAGTAGGTGCTATGTGTGATCCCGGACATAACGGCTACAGCCTTGCTTACTTCTCCAGCAGAGGACCAACAGCAGATAACAGGACAAAACCGAATATAGCTGCACCTGGATATTATATAACTGCTGCTAAAGCAAATTCAACAAACGCTTATGTAGAAATGAGCGGAACAAGTATGGCAACTCCATTCACAGCAGGAACCGCTGCTTTGATATTGGATGCAAATTACAGTGCAACTCCTTCTCAGGTATATAACTATATGACCAGCACAGCTCAGAACTGGGGTCCTACAGGCCAGGATATAGATTACGGATACGGCAATCTGAGTACATATAATGCAGTAAAGGCTGCCGGCGGTTACACAGGTACTACTGTAGCACAACCGACACACCTGTATGCAGCAGAAACTATGGGAACAACAAGAGTATATGATTATTGGACAATCAATGTAACCAATACTACATATCCGATAGCTATAACAATGATAATGCCTAATTGGACAGGCTCCAGTACTCCGGACTTTGATATGTATCTTGTAAATCCGAGCGGCACTCAGGTTGCAAGTGCATTAACCTCAACAAGACAGGAAACTATAAACTTCAAACCTACAGTAACAGGAACATATACTATAAAGGTATATTCATACGCAGGAACAGGAAACTACTTCCTTGATGTAAGCTCAGCAGCTACAAGCATGACACTTACACAAGACAACTAAATAACTGTAAGATACACTAAAATTCTATGGAACACCCTACAAAGCCGTGCAGATCAACGATTCTGCACGGCTTTCTGTATTGCCTCAATACTTGTACGTTTGTAAAAACTTGGAATATTACATCTCGTTAAGTAGAATATAAGAACATTTAGTCGAATATGTATAATAAATGTAATAATAGAAAAAAATACCACAATAATGATATCACCGTGACAGGTTTCTACAAAATTACACATCATGCTTCCTATAATATGGAAATAAGGAAGGGGGGGTGGTTCCATTGAACGACCGATTTTTTAGAACGGTAGGTATAAATGTAAAAACAAGTATAAAAAGGGGGAAATTTTAGTGAAAAAGAATTATAAAAGACTTTTCGTGATGCTTTTAGTTGTAACTATGGTATTTTCAAGTATGGCGGTTTATGCTACTAACCCTGATAATGTGACTAAAGAAGAAGTAAAGCTTGAAAAAAAGGACAAAATTATGGACACTGACAGCAATAAGCTGTTTGACTCATTGGAAGCTAAAATTGATGAAGCTTCTGATTCAGATGAGATTCCGGTAATAGTAGTTTACAACGAAAATATTGACAGCGCTAAGAAAGCGAAAGTAAAGGGACTGACCGGAAACAAGAAGGCAAAATTTGAGTATGATATAATTCCCGGTATGGCTCTTTCACTCACAAAGAAAGAGATAAAAGAACTTGCTAAACAGGATTTCGTAAAACAGGTCGAATATGATGCACCGGTTTATGCAACACTTAATGATGCAACCTATTGGCACGGAGTTCAGAAGGCAAGAGCAGACTTCGGCGTTGACGGCAACAGAGATGGAAGCGCAAGCTACTCTGCAGGTGACGTAGTAGTTGCAGTAATTGATACAGGTATTGATGCCAGCCACGTTGATCTTGACGGTGGTAAGGTTATAGGCTGGTATGACTTAATAAATGGTCAGACCACACCATATGATGATCAAGGTCACGGAACACATTGCTCAAGCATAGTAGCCGGAACCGGCGAAGGAAATTCTTTATATAAGGGAGTTGCTCCTGGAGCAGCACTTGTAGGAGTTAAAGTACTTGATGCTAATGGTTCGGGAACTATGAGCGGTGTAACAGCAGGTATTGATTGGGCAGTTGCTAACAGGAATACATACGGAATAGAAGTTATAAGCCTTAGCTTAGGCGCAAGCGGCAGCTCTGACGGTACTGATTCAACTTCATTAGCAGTAAACAATGCATATGCAAATGGTATTGTTGTATGTGTTGCTGCAGGAAATGAAGGACCTGCAAAATATACAGTAGGCGCACCCGGAGCAGCAGCTAATGCACTTACAGTAGGTGCTATGGCAGACGTAGGAGAATTGGGTTACAGCCTTGCTTACTTCTCAAGCAGAGGACCAACAGCAGACGGAAGAACAAAACCGAATATAGCTGCACCTGGTTTCTATATAACTGCAGCTGAAGCAAATTCAACAAATGGTTATGTAGAAATGAGCGGAACAAGTATGGCAACACCATTCACAGCAGGCACTGCTGCTTTGGTATTGGATGCAAATCCTAATGCAACTCCTTCTCAGGTATACAGTTATATAACAAGCACTTCTCAGGATTGGGCTACTACAGGCCAGGATGTAGATTATGGATACGGCAGATTGGACGCATATGCAGCAATAAAGGCTGCAGGCGGTTACACAGGTACTAATATAGCAACACCGACACATCTGTATGCAGCAGAAACTATGGGAGCAAAAAGAGTATATGATTATTGGACAATCAATGTAACCAATACTACATATCCGATAGCTATAACAATGATAATGCCTAACTGGACAGGTTCAACCAGCCCGGACTTTGATATGTATCTTATGAATCCGAGCGGCACTCAGGTTGCAAGTGCATTAGGCTCAACGAGACAGGAGACAATTAACTACCAGCCTACAGTAACAGGAACATACACAATAAGAGTATATTCCTATGCAGGTACAGGAAATTACTTCCTTGATGTAAGCTCCGCAGCTACAAGCATGACTCTTACATTAGACAACTAAATAACCAATAAGATACACTAAAATTCTATGGAACACCCTACAAAGCCGTGCAGAATCAACAATTTTGCACGGCTTTTCCCTTTATAATAGTATCGGATGGTTAATAATGGAAATGCAATATAAAAGCCTTCACAGTATAAGAATCCGTGAAGGCTGCTATTTTTTATTATTCTTTTATTTCATCCAGTATCATGGGCGCCAGCTTGAATACGTCTCCGGCTCCCATTGTAAACACTAAATCCCCGGGTTTTGCCTCATGGGCTATGAAATCGGCTATGTTTTTAAAATCATTGTTATACACGGCATTTGAACTGTGTTTATTTATACTGTCTACCAGTTCGGAAGGGTTAACGAGTCCGGTATCCTTTTCCCTTGCCGCATAGATACTCGTAATTATCACCTTGTCAGCATCATAGAAAGCTTCCGAAAACTCATTGAAAAGAGTTCTGGTTCTGGTATAGGTATGCGGTTGGAATATACACCATATCTTCTGGTGCGGGAATTGCTTTGCAGCATGCAATGTAGCCTTGATTTCAGTTGGATGATGTGCATAATCATCAACTATTGTTATATTATTGCGTGTGCCTTTAATGTCAAACCGCCTGTAAGTACCTTTGAATTCTTTCAGGCTTTTCTTTACAGTATCCATGTGTATGCCCGCATTATATGCTATTGCAATAGCTGCTATAGCATTCAGGATATTATGCTCCCCAGGAATGTACAAGGAGAAGGTACCAAGTTTTTTATTCCTGAACCGGACATCAAAGGTAGGGTGACCTAAATGGTCGTATTTTATATTTTTTGCATAGAAGTCGGCTTCATTTTTTATGCCATAGGTAAGCACATTGCAGTCAACTTTCTTTGAAATATTGAGGGCGTGTTGATTATCGCTGCAAACAACAAGAGTCCCTTCTTTAGGTACTAATCTTGCGAACTTCTCAAATGCCGATATAATGTGGTCCAAGTCTCTGAAATAGTCAAGATGGTCTTTCTCGATATTTAAAATGGCAGCAATAAAAGGATAGAATTTAAGAAAACTTTCAGTATATTCACAGGCTTCTGTCACAAAATACTTACTTTTGCCTACCTTGACATTTCCATCTATTGCTTCAATTTCACCGCCGATAAGCAGTGTAGGATCTAAGTCTGCATTTTTAAATATTATAGATACCATGGAAGTGACTGTTGTCTTTCCGTGACAGCCGGCAATAGCTATGCCATAATCGTAGTTTTTCATTATCATACCAAGAAATTCTGCTCTGTCTATGATAGGTATTTTAAGTTCCTTTGCCCTGATTATTTCACAATTGTCCTGCTTTACTGCCGCTGTGTAGACCACAAGCTCAGCAGCTTCAACATTTTTTACATTATGAGGTATGGAAATTACAGCACCGTTTTTCCGAAGTTTGCTTATTAGTTTATTGTCATTGATGTCAGAGCCTGTGACGTTATAGTCTGATTTTAGTAATATTTGAGCCAAACCGCTCATACTTATACCGCCAATACCCACAAAATGAACATTCTTTACATTACTGAGGGAAATCATAGGATACACTCCTTAAAAAAAATTGCAACGTTTTTTTATAAAAACTATATTAATTATTTTGTATAGGATTAGGAACTTATATTGTATAACGGTTTGATTTTACATTCTTATGCCCATACTGTCAACTTATGTTTTAAATTTTATCATAGATATAGTAAAAAAGTCATATAATATTCATATTATTATTATAACCAATTTTTTGTTACCGGATAATAAAAAAACAGAAACTTCCATTATTATTATTACATTATTGTATATAAAATTGAAAAATAAAAAATACAATTGATTTAAAAGATAAAAAATACAGATAATATCATTGATAATACGTTTTGAGAAGCATGATAATATTTATGCATTAAGTAATGAATTTATTGTAAAATATATATGTGTATGAATAATATAGGTTAATTGAAAGAATATACTAGAATTATGTATAATTTGCAAAAATCTTTGTTAGAAAAAGAAGGAAAAAATTAATAAATGACGAATTATTATTAAAATGGCAAAATGAGCGACAGGAAGGTGGTGAACTAGAATGGAAATAACAGACGTAAGAATCAGGAAGGTTAATGCAGAAGGTAAGATGAAGGCGGTAGTGTCGGTAACCTTTGATAATGAATTTGTTGTTCATGACATAAAGGTTATAGAAGGCCAGGAAGGCTTATTCATAGCTATGCCTAGCAGAAAGACTCCTGACGGAGAATTTAAGGATATAGCACATCCGATAAATTCTGCAACAAGAGAGAGGTTACAGACTTCAATATTAGAAGAGTATGAAAAAGTAAAGAACGAATAGAATGTTTTATGGATATCCACCTATTGTATAGGTGGATGTTTTCTTTATGGTTATTTTTTGGCCCTCTTCCTTATATATTATTAGTATATATAGTAAATATGAAGGGGGTAAAAAAATGACAGAAAAAAAGAAACCATTTCCCAAAGAAGAGAAACCGGAAATGGATATGAATGATATGGAAATGCCTGAAATGAAGCCTCCAATGATGGGTGGAATGTGTCCGATGATGCATGGGCATCAGGTCATGTGCCCCATGATGTGTCCGATGATGCAGATGCAGGGTTTTGAGGAACAGAGAATAGAAACTGAGGATATGCGGAGTCCGGATTGGTATGAGGAGGATGACAGCGATTATAGCAGTGATGATCCGGATGAATATCCAGGGTATTGGAAGTATAATAATAAATATAAATGCCCTCCATATCCGTTTTTCTGGCCGCCTTTCTATTCTGCAAAGCCTTATAAAAAGAAACACAAGAAGTGGTGATTTCTGAGTAAATGATTTTAAAGAGCATCTTTATTTGCTATATGCAATGAATGGATGCTTTTTAAATTTCAGAACAATTTTTTAACAAAGTTGAAAAAGGGTATAATAAATGATATATTCAACTAAGAATATCTAATAATGCTGAATGAAGAGGTTATGTTGAGATGCAAAACAAACTGGCGGATGAAATATTAAAGCTTAAGAAAGAGAGAAATGCGATAATACTGGCACATAACTACCAGGTTTCGGAGGTTCAGGATGTAGCTGATATTGTGGGTGACTCATATTCTTTAAGCCAACATGCGGCTAGTACCAGCAGTGATGTAATAGTGTTCTGCGGAGTACATTTCATGGCAGAGAGCGCCAAAATACTTTCACCGGATAAAACTGTACTGCTGCCTGTCAAAAGTGCCGGATGCCCTATGGCCGACATGGTCACAGCACCCAGACTCAGGGAAATGAAGGCTGAATATCCTGATGCTGCGGTAGTATGCTATGTAAATTCTTCTGCAGAGGTTAAGGCGGAAAGTGATATCTGCTGTACTTCTTCAAATGCTTTGAAGGTTGTTCAGAGTGTCAAAAACAAGCAAGTAGTTTTTGTACCGGATGAGAATCTTGGGAGTTATGTGGCTTCCAAGGTGAAGGATAAAGAAGTGATTCTCTGGAAGGGCTTTTGTATAACTCACAAAAGGGTTAAAGCAGAGGAAGTGCTGAAGATAAGGCAGCTTCATCCCAATGCAAAAATACTGATGCACCCTGAGTGCACGCCTGAGGTTCAGAAGCTTGCGGACTTTTTGGGGAGTACATCCGAGATAATTAAATATGCAAGAGAGTTATCTGAAAGGGATATAATTATCGGGACGGAGGAGGGTGTGTTACATACCCTTAGAAAACAGAATACGAATAAGAATTTCTATCTTCTCTCAACAGGATTAATATGTACAAATATGAAAAAGACCAGACTTGAAGATGTGCATAATGCGCTTTTGAATATGCAGTATGAAATACATGTAGATGAAGATATCAGACTAAAAGCACTAAAATCATTGGAAGAGATGTTGAAGATAAAATAAGGGGAGATAAATATGCCGCTAAGATACGTAACTAATTTTGATACCCAGAAGATTGACAGCGAAGAATGGGATGTAGTGGTAATGGGCAGTGGCATTGCCGGACTCTATACGGCCGTCAATCTTGATCCAAGCCTTAAAGTGTGTATATTAAGCAAGGAAACTATGGATGAAAACAACTCCTATCTGGCTCAAGGAGGGATTGCAGCCGCCATAGGTGCAGGTGATATGCCCGAATATCATTTTAATGACACTATAAAGGCTGGAGCAGGTCATTGCAATGAGGAAGCAGTAGCTGTACTTGTAGAGGAAGCCCCAAAAGAAATAGAAATACTTTGTAAATTAGGGACGAATTTTGACAGGAACCCGGATGGAACTCTTACTACAACGAGAGAAGGAGGACATGGCCGCTTTAGGATTGTACATGCACTTGGTGATGCTACAGGGAAGGAAGTTGTGGATTCACTTCTCTGGGTTTGCAGGAAGAGGGATAATATATCAATAAAAGAGAACTGTTTTGCTATAGACCTCCTTCTTACAGAGGGAAGATGTGTCGGCGTATTAATTGCAGAAGGCAATGATATAGAGTCAACAAAGAAGGTGCTGTACTGCCGTAGTATTATTTGTGCCAGTGGAGGTATCGGACAGGTATATAGAAACACCACCAACTCAGAAGTGCTTACAGGGGATGGAATATCTATGGCATACAGAGCAGGTGCAGTACTTTCCGATATGGAATTCGTCCAATTCCATCCGACAGCCTTTTACAAACCAACCAATGAGGGAAGCAGATTTCTTATTTCTGAAGCAGTAAGAGGTGAAGGCGGAATATTGCTGAATATAAATTATGAGAGATTTATGCATAAATATCATTCCATGGGAGAAATTGCTCCGAGGGATATAGTATCAAGGGCGATATTCACTGAAATGAAAAAAACAGGCAGCAAGCATATATATCTGGATATAACCCACAAGGATTCCGATTACCTGAGGAAAAGGTTTCCTACTATTTATGGCAACTGCTTGAAGGAAGGAATAGACATCACAAAAGATTACATACCTGTTTCTCCTGTTCAGCATTATTTCATGGGCGGCATTAGGACTGACCTTATGGGAAGAACAAATATCGAAAGCTTGTATGCCTGTGGTGAAGCAGCAAATACAGGAGTTCATGGAGCCAATAGACTAGCCAGCAATTCACTTTTGGAGGGGATGGTATTTGGCAGAAGAAGTGCAGCGGATATAAACACCAACATACACAAGTTAAAGCTTCAGAAGGTGAATGTCTCAAACACTTGTAAGAATTCTGGAAGATACATAGATGCATCAGATATAAGAAATGAAATAAAAACCCTGATGGATGCTCATGCTGGAATTGAAAGGAACGGCCCCGATATGGAAGAGTCTCTTTGCAGGATAGAAAGCATTATAAAAGACATGGAGGTAGCTGACCTTAGAAGTGTAGGAGAGCTGGAAACGCTTAATATTGCTTATATCGCATCGTTTATACTGAAAAGTGCCATTGCACGAAAAACGAACTGCGGCAGTCATTACAGGACAGACAGCGAATAATAAAATGCAGAAATAATGTAGCAATGTTTTGGAGGGTGTTCTATGTTAGAAAATTTAACCGTTGATAGTATAATTAAAAATGCTCTGGAAGAGGATTTGGGCTGGGGGGATGTGACAACTGATTCCACTATTCCTGAAACAGCAGTAATAAAGGGTAATTTTATTGCAAAAGCAGAGGGAATAGTCTGCGGCATCGAAATATGCAAGAGAGTATTTGAAAAAGTTGACAAAAATATAGAGTTTCATGCCATTATGAAGGATGGACAGAGAGTTTCCAAGGGAGATATAATAGCCACAATAGATGGAAATGCCAGAAGCATTCTAAAGGGTGAAAGAACCGCTTTAAACTTTTTCCAGAGGATGTCCGGTATAGCGACAATGACTGATAAATTTGTTTCTCAAACTGCAGGTTTTAAAGCTAAGATCGTGGACACACGCAAAACTGCCCCCGGACTCAGAATTTTGGATAAATACTCCGTAAAGGTAGGGGGAGGCTCAAACCATAGGTTCAATCTTTCCGATATGGTGCTTATTAAGGATAACCATATAAAAGCAGCAGGAGGTATAACCCCTGCGGTAGAGGCTGCAAAACGGAATATATCTCATGCAGTGAAAATAGAGGTAGAAGTGGAGTCAATAAGGGAGCTTATGGAGGCTATCGATGCAGGATCCGACATAGTAATGCTGGATAACATGACACCGGATATGATGAAGGAAGCTGTAAGTATCGCAAAGGGAAGAGTGCTGCTTGAGGCTTCGGGTAATATGGCACTTCAAGGCGATAGAAATGTCGGGACAGTTGCAGAGACGGGGGTTGACATAATTTCTGTAGGAGCCCTGACAAATTCTGTTGATGCTTTGGACATTAGCCTAAGGTTTTTGTAGGTATATTAGTCTTAAATTGGATGCTTATATTTAAGCAAACAAAACTAAGGCTATTCTTTTTTTCTCCTAAAATCCTTTTTTCTAGGAGTTCATTATGTTAAAATACTAATGGGATGTAACACTATATTTCTGTAATATTTACAAAATATTGGTAATTGAGGTGATATATTGGGCGATGTATACAGTATTACGTCAATAATACTTGCAGCAGGGGAAGGAAAGAGAATGTATTCCAAAATACCTAAGGTACTGCATAAGGTATGTGGAATTCCAATGGTAGGGCATGTTATAAACTGTGCACGTAAGCTTTCTGATTCAGATCCTGTTGTAGTAATAGGACATGGAGCGGAGGAGGTCAGCAAGGCAATAACCGGTGTGAAGTTCGTGATGCAGGAAAGTCAGCTTGGTACCGGACATGCAGTAATGCAAGCGGAGAATTACATAATTGACGGTGATATACTTATACTATACGGAGATACCCCGCTTCTCAGACCAGAGGTCCTTATGGACATGCATGCAGCACATAGGGCAGAGGGCTACAGTGCAACAATTCTGACTGCTGATATAAATGATCCGACGGGTTACGGCAGAATAGTGAGAAATGGAGGGAAGCTTGTAGAAGCGATTATTGAGGAGAAGGATGCTGACAGAAGCACGAAGCTTATAAAAGAAGTCAACTCCGGTATATATTTTTTCAGTGGCGCAGAGCTTAGAGAAGCACTGAAACAATTAGACAACAATAATGCTCAGGGGGAATATTATCTTACTGATGTTATAGGTATAATGAGAGCAAAGGGTCTTAAAATTGGTGCCTATAAAATTAAGGACACTGAAGATATTATGGGAGTTAACAACAGATACCAGCTAAGTGAGGCTAATGAAATCATGCGGGGCAGGATAGCAAAGAAGCTTATGATGGATGGGGTGACTATAGTTGACCCTAAGAGTACATATATAGAGACTTCCGTAAAAATTGAACGGGATGTGACTATATATCCAGGCTGTATACTTGAGGGGGATACAGTGATTCAGGAAGACTCGGTAATAGGTCCTAATACAAGGATCAAGGACGGGAAAATTGGGAAAGGTGCAAGCATACAGAATTCCATAGTGCTGGAAAGCTCCATAGGAGAAAGCACTTCAGTCGGTCCTTTTGCATATATAAGGCCTGGCAACAAGATTGGAAAGCATGTAAGAATTGGAGATTTTGTCGAAATGAAAAATTCCAGTTTTGGTGACCATTCAAAGGCTTCCCACTTAACATATGTTGGCGATGGAGATGTGGGAAGTAATGTAAACCTGGGGTGCGGAGTCGTATTTGTCAACTATGACGGAAAGCACAAGCACAGGACTTACGTAGGAGACAATACCTTTGTAGGCTGTAATGCAAACCTGATTGCACCGGTCAGGATAAACGAAAATTCATATATTGCTGCCGGTACCACTGTGACGAAGGAAGTACCACCAGACAGCCTGGCTATTGGAAGAGCAAGACAGGAAAACAAAGAGGGTTGGGTAACTGAAAGAGAAAACAAATAATTTTGGGAGGTCGCTAATGAAATGAATGTACATGGAAAGACCATAAAAGTTCTTAATTGCAACGCGAATAAAGAATTGGCCAAGGATATAGCCTTCAATCTCGGCATACCGGTTGGAGATTCTTTAGTAAGTACTTTTAGTAATGGTGAGATAGGAGTAAGCATAAATGAGTCTATTAGAGGCGCAGACGTATTTGTGGTTCAATCCACCAGCACTCCTGTAAATGATAACCTTATGGAACTGCTTATTATGATAGATGCCCTAAAGAGGGCTTCAGCGGGTAGAATTAATGCAGTAATGCCTTTTTATGGTTATGCTAGACAGGATAGAAAGTCTAAATCCAGAGAGCCGATTTCTGCAAAGCTGGTTGCCAACCTTATAGAAGCAGCAGGTGCTGACAGGGTAATTACCATGGATCTTCATGCCCCGCAGATTCAGGGTTTCTTTGATGTTCCGGTGGATCACCTGTATGCAGCACCGCTCATTGTAAATTATTTTATTAACAAAAAGCTGAATGATATAGTTGTAGTTTCTCCTGATGTTGGCGGAGTTACCAGGGCCAGATCCCTTGCTACAAAGCTTGAAGCTCCGCTGGCTATAATTGATAAGAGGAGACCGAAGCCAAATGTTTCAGAGGTTATGAACATTATAGGTGATATTGAGGATAAAAATTGTATAATAGTTGACGATATTGTAGATACAGCAGGCTCTATTGTAAATGCTGCAAAGGTTTTGAAAGATATGGGCGCAAAGGATATTTATGTAGCATGTACCCATCCCGTATTATCAGGACCGGCCTTTGAACGTATTCGGGATTCTGTAATAAAAGAACTGGTTGTGACAAATACGATACCTCTTCCTGCCGGAAAGCCGGTAGACAAGATAAAAGTATTGTCTGTCGCACCTTTGTTTGCTGAAGCTATAAAGAGAATATATGAAGGGTTATCCTTGAGCAAGCTGTTTGACTAATTGGAGGATTTTATGTATTTGATTGTAGGTCTGGGAAATCCCGGAGATAAATACAGATATACAAAGCATAATGTGGGTTTTATGGTACTGGATTATTTTGCCTCACTGCATAATATCAATATCAGTAAGGTAAAGCACAAGGCGGTGTTGGGAGAGAGCTTAATAGGACAAGAAAAAGTGATTCTTGCAAAACCACAGACCTATATGAATCTCAGCGGGGAAAGCGTACAGGAGCTCATGGATTGGTACAAGGAAGATATATCAAAGCTCATTGTAATATATGATGATGTTGATCTTCCTGTCGGAAGAATCAGGATCAAACCGGAAGGGAGCTCAGGCACTCACAATGGAATGAAATCGGTAATATATTTACTGAATACAGACAAGTTCCCGAGGTTAAGGGTAGGTATCGGCAAACAGCCGGAGTATATGGATCTGGCGGACTATGTTCTTGGCAGATTTAAAGATGAGGATATACCCTTGATGGAGGAAACTATAAAGAAGTCTGCTCTGGCAGTCGAGGAAATAATAATAAATGGTGTAAATTCTGCAATGAACAAGTATAATAGAGAAAAATAATAGTATTTTCTAGAGAATAGTCTTTTACTAAAAGGGCAAGACTTCAATAGAAATGCTTTGCGAAAGATGAGGTCGGTATATATTCGGCCTCAATATTCTTTAAACACCCTTTTTTATATAAGGTAGCAACGTTTTCCACTTAGAAATTCCAAGGGAATTTCTAAGTGGAAAACAAGGCTTTGGAGGTGAGTACTTGAGCGTTGATAACATGCTGAAACCTCTTTATGAAATGAAAGAGCTTAATGAACTGCTTTCATCTCTTAAGCAAGATCTGGATGCAGTAGAGGTTTATGGGATATCAGACACACAGAAAGCGGTTGCTGCCGCATTAGTGTGCAAGCATTTTGAAAAACCATGCCTCTTTATTACCCATAACGATTTGCTCTCAAAGAAGGTTTATGAGGATATATCTTTTTTTGATGCGGACATGGCAGTTTTATTGCCAAGCCGAGAGATGGTATTCCGAAGGATTGATGCTAAAAGCAACGAAATTATGCAGAACCGTTTAAAAGCTTATGATGATATTGCCAGCGGTAAATGCAGCATTATATGCGCTTCGGTAGAGGCACTGCTTTCCAGGACAGTATCACCACGGCTTTTTGAATCAATGACTAAGGAACTTTCACTGGGAGAATCCGTCTCACTGGAAGAAATTAAGAAATACTTCATAGCGGCTGGATATGAGCGGATTGATATGGTAGAAGGGAAAGGACAGTTTTCCATTAGAGGAGGCATAATAGACTTTTATTCTCCTATATATCAGAATGCTGTCAGGATTGAGCTTTTTGACGATGAAATTGATTCCATTCGCTATTTTGATGTATTAACCCAGCGTTCGGTCAGCAAAGCAAAGAAAGTTAGAATAACTCCTGCGAGAGAATTCATAGTTTCAGAAGAAGAATTCCTAAAAGGAGCAGAAAACCTTGAGGCAGAGCTTTCTGCAAGACTTAAAACATTAGGTGGCTCCGGCAGGAAGAAAAGTTCAGATATAAAAGTAAAGGAGCGGATATCCGAGGATATAGAAAAGCTCAGGCAGAGTATATATTTCGAGGGGACTGAGAAATATTCGCCGTATTTTCCTGATAAGAACTATAGCATTATAGACTATATGAAAAATTGTATTATTTTTATAGATGAGCCAAGTAGAATAAGGCAGCGGTGTGAGACCATAGGGCTTGAGTTTCAGGAGTATTTTAACCAGCTTTTGGAGGATGGAGAGGTTTTACCGGGACAATTTAACACATTGTACACCTATGATGATCTTCTTTTAAGAATGCAAAACAATAAGAAAGTCTGCATAGATTCTCTATATAAGAGCAACAGAGATTTTAATCCGGGGAAAACTATAAGCATTACAAGCCGTTCAATGCACCCCTTCCATGGAAAGGTTTCCATGCTAATGGAAGAGATTGCTGCATGGAAAAATCGGAAATATAGGGTGCTGATACTTGCAGGTACCAGGGAGAGGGGGATGCGCCTGGCTTCCGACCTCAGAGAGCGGGATGTGGATACAGTATATAAGGATGAACTGGATATTGAGCTTAAAGAGGGGCATATAGTGGTTCTGCCGGGCATATTGAACAGCGGTTTTGATTTTCCGTCAATAAAGTATGCAGTAATAAGCGACAGGGAAGCCTTTGGCGGAAAGCGCAAGACCGTAGAAAAGAAAAAAGGCAAAACCATAAATGTTTTTACCGATCTTAAGGTAGGGGACTTTGTAGTTCATGAAAATCATGGCATAGGCCAATATATTGGCATTGAGAAGCTTAAGATAGACAATATGACCAAGGACTACCTGCATATAAAATATTCCGGAAATGACAAGCTATATATACCTACGGATCAGATGGATATGATACAGAAATATATAGGTTCGGAGGACAAGGGGCCTAAGCTGAATAAATTAGGCGGTGCCGAATGGGTTAAGATTAAGGCAAGAGCCAGGAAAGCCATAGAAATATTGGCAGTGGATCTTTTGAAACTCTATGCAGAAAGGCAGCAGTCGGTTGGATTCTCATTTTCACCGGATACAAGGTGGCAGAAGGAATTTGAGGATTTGTTCCCATACCAGGAGACACAGGATCAACTGAGATGCATCGAAGAGATAAAGCAGAACATGGAAGATCCCAAAGTAATGGATAGGCTGCTCTGCGGGGATGTGGGATATGGCAAGACAGAGGTTGCATTACGGGCAGCCTTCAAATGTGTTATGGATAACAAGCAGGTTGCGATACTGGTTCCTACAACTATTCTGGCACAGCAGCACTATAACACGTGTATTCAAAGGTTTGCCAACTTTCCTGTCAATATAGATGTACTGTCAAGGTTCAGGACTCATGGAGAGCAAAGCAAGATAATAGCCAATACGAAAAATGGCAATGTGGACATTATAGTGGGCACTCATAGGCTTTTGCAGAACGATTTGGTGTTCAACAATCTGGGGCTTTTGATAATAGATGAAGAACAGAGGTTTGGGGTTGCACACAAAGAAAAAATAAAAAGCCTGAAAAAGAATGTAGAGGTGCTGACACTCACTGCTACTCCTATACCAAGGACACTGCATATGTCGCTTATCGGAATAAGAGATATCAGTATAATTGAGGAGCCTCCGGAAGAAAGATATCCCGTGCAGACCTATGTAATGGAGTATAACGAAGAGGTCATAAGAGATGCGATTGCTAAGGAAATTGGAAGGGGAGGACAGGTGTATTACCTGTACAATCGTGTGAGAAGCATACAGAAGGTTGCTGCAAGGCTGAAAGAGCTGGTACCCGACGCCAGGATTGCGGTAGCTCATGGACAGATGGATGAAAAAGCTCTTGAAGATACAATGCTTGATTTTTATAACAATGAATATGATGTACTTGTTTGCACTACCATAATAGAAGCGGGGCTGGATATACCAAATGTAAACACAATAGTAATAAGTGATGCGGATAAGATGGGATTATCCCAGCTTTACCAGCTTAGAGGAAGAGTCGGCCGTTCTAACAGACTTGCCTATGCATACTTAACATATCAAAGGGATAAGGTGCTGAACGAAGTTGCAGAAAAGAGACTTCAGGCTATAAGAGAGTTTACTGAATTTGGCTCAGGCTTTAAAATAGCCATGAGGGACCTGGAGATAAGGGGAACCGGCAACTTATTAGGCAGGGAACAGCATGGCCACATGGAGGCTATAGGCTATGACCTTTATATAAAGCTTTTGGAGGATACAGTAAGGGAGCTTAAGGGCGAAGCACCTGCTGAGACTGTTGATACCTCTATAGAGCTTCAGATAAGTGCATTTATACCGGAAAGCTATATAACGGATGAAAATCAGAAAATTGAAATATATAAGAAGATTGCTTATATTGGAAGCCATGAGGATCTTTTTGATATTGAAGAAGAAATTGAGGACAGGTTTGGCGATTTGCCTGATGTGGTAAGAAATCTTTTGGATATATCCTATATAAAGTACATGGCGCGAAAGTGCGGTGTAGTGTCTATAGCTCAGAAGAAAAACAATATTATTGCAAAATTCAATTCGGATAAAAGTATAAAGCCGCAAACTGCAATAAGAGTGGCAGGGGAGTATATAAACAGGCTGCTTTTTACTGCATGCGGGCAGCCGTATTTTACGGTTAAAATCAATGCAGATAAACAGGATGAATATATTAGGTTCTTAAAGGAGTTTTTAGAAAAAATTTATAGTTTCCAGAATGAACAAAATACGGTATAATTATTTTGTCATAAATTATACGTGGGGGGGAGCGATGAAAATTGTTAAAAAGAAATTATAAGCTGCTTCTGGTGTCCTTAACTATCGTGATACTGGCAGCATTTCTTGCGGGCTGCGGTATGGTAAGGGTAAATCCTGAAGTTGATAATAATACTGTAGTTGCAAAGGTTGCCGGTGAGGAGATTAAAAAAGAGGAGTTCAACAAGGTTTTTGGGATATTTAAAGTCCAGTATGAGCAGCAGTACGGTGCGGATGTATGGGAAAAGGAAACAGAAGGAAGAAAGTTTGGCGATGTTGCGAGGGAAAAGCTTCTGGACATGCTTATTGATGAAAAGCTTGAAATGAAGAAAGCTGCGGAGCTTGGAATTACTGTTACTGATGATGAGGTAAATGCTGAAATTGAAAATTCTAAGAAGTATTTTGATACGGAAGAAAAGTTCAATGAGTTCTTAAAAGGACAGAATATGGATTTGGAATACTTTAAGCAGTCCGTGAAAAAAGAGCTTACAATAAACAAACTTACTGAAGAGCTTACTAAGAATGTAGCAGTGACTGATTCCGATGTAAAGGCTTATTATGATTCCAATCAGGGTGAATTCATGAGTGTAAAGGCTAGTCACATACTGCTTGATACCAAGGAAGAAGCCGAAAAAATCCTCGAAAAGGTAAAGGCAGGAGAAAACTTTACTGAACTGGCTAAGCAGAATTCAAAAGATCCCAGCGTAAAAGAAAACAACGGGGATCTTGGTTACTTCAAACATGGAGATATGGTAGAGCCTTTTGAAAAGGCTGCATTTGCAATGAATCCTGGCGAAATAAGTGAAGCAGTTCAAACTGACTATGGATTCCATATTATAAAGGTTGAAGATAAAAAGCTTGAAAAGTTCGAAGATGTTAAAGAACAGATTAGGGGAAGCATAGTGGGTAATAAGAAGGACAGTGAATTTCAGAAGCTTCTTGAAGAAATGAGAAAGAACGCAAAAATAGAAAAGTTCACAAAAAATTTAAAGTAAAGTTAAAAAATAATTCCGTTCACAAGAGAACGGAGTTATTTTTTTATTATATAGTAAGAATTTTAGTGTATTCTATTTATTATCTATAATTTACAAAATTGTGTATAAAAAAATGAAGTTGGTAAAATAATAACTACTACAAACACTTATGTAAATTAAAGGAGGGTATATGTTGAAAGCAACCGGAATCGTAAGAAGGATAGATGACCTTGGAAGAGTTGTAATACCGAAAGAAATAAGAAGAACTCTGCGAATTAGGGAAGGGGACCCGCTTGAAATATTCACAGATAGGGAAGGCGAGGTTATACTGAAGAAATATTCCCCGATAGGTGAGCTCAGCGATTTTTCAAAGGAGTACGTAGAGTCCCTGCATAGCTCTTTGGATCACATCTCATGTATAGCTGACAGAGATACCATTATTGCGGTTGCAGGCATACCAAAGAAAGAACTGCTGGATAAAAGGGTCAGTCCTTCTTTGGAAAAGATAATGGAAGAAAAGACAACAGTTGTTTTAAGCTTAACCGGGGAAAATAAGATTGTTAACATATCTGCGGATGAAGAGGGCACCCCAAAGTATACTGCTGGTGTTGTGGCACCAATCATATCTCAAGGTGATTCCATAGGTGCAGTCATGATACTTTCTAAAGATCCAAACGTACAGATGGGTGAACTCGAAGTAAAAATGTCTGAAACTGCCGCCAGCTTTTTAGGAAAGCAAATGGAACAGTAATGAGGGTTTGACAAAAGTAGTAGTCTTTTAGACTGCTACTTTTTTATTTAGCGTTCTACTATGACTGTTTTTTGGCTATATTAGAAATATAAATTATTTTGTGAGTAATCTCTATTTATGTTAAAATAATTATGCTTAAGTTATTTTGGGGAGGTCGCAAATGAGTTCAAATAAACAATCATTTATTAAAGGAGCTGCAATACTTGCAGTAGCGGGTATTATATCAAAAGTTCTGGGAGCTATATACAGAATACCTTTGGGTAGAATAATAGGTTCTGAAGGTATGGCTTATTACCAGACTGCATATTCGATTTACGTATTGGCGCTGACAATTTCAGCTTACTCTATACCTATAGCAATATCCAAGCTGGTATCGGAAAGGATTGAACTGGGAAGGCGGGATGAGGCACACAAGATCTTCAAGGTAGCCATTGCATTGATAGCTTCTTTAGGTTTAGCATTATCGATATTATTGTTTTTCAATGCTAAAGGCTATGCATCGTTAATAAAGGTCCCCGGTGCCTATCTGGCTGTGCTCTGTGTTGCACCGGCGATATTCACTGTGTCTATAAACGGAGCTTTCAGGGGATACTTCCAAGGTATGCAGAACATGACGCCCAGTGGGATATCACAGGTGACAGAACAGCTTGCACGAGTAGTCATCGGCTTTGCACTTGCAATAATATTACTTCCTACAGGCTATGAGGCTGCTGCCGGCGGGGCGGTTTTTGGGACAACAATAGGCGGTGTTGTGAGTTTTCTAACACTGATATATATATACAGAAAAAGAAAAAATGATATAAGATTAGGGATACGTTCTTTAGGCGGAGAAAAAATGGAATCTGCCCTAAGCATTGCAAAGAAGATAGTCATATTTTCTATACCGATTACTATTGGCGGCAGTATAATGCCTGTGATGTCAGTGCTTGATACATTTATTGTAATGGATAGGCTTCAGTCGGCGGGTTTCTCTTCTGAAACCGCCACCAGCCTGCTGGGACAACTGCAGGGTATGGCTGGCTCCTTTATAAACCTGCCTCAGGTATTTACGATAGCATTGGCAGCAAGCCTTGTCCCTGCGATATCAGAATCCTTAGCCAGAAGCGACTTTGGCGGTACTGCCAGAAAGTCAGAGCTGGCGATAAGGATAAGCCTGGTGATTGGATTACCTGCGGCTATTGGACTTTTCATACTTGCTGACCCTATAATGAAGCTTATGTATCCGGCAGAACCGGCTACACTGGGCATGGTGCTCCGCTATTTGTCACCGGCAGTAATATTTTTAACCCTCGTTCAGACTATGACTGGAATACTTCAAGGTATGGGGAAGGAAAGAATACCTGTAATAAACCTGATAATCGGGGCGTTGGTAAAAGCAGTGGTAAGCTATACTTTAACCTCAGTGCCGTTTTTAAATATAAGGGGTGCGGCGTTAGGCACGGTCTGCGGGTATGCAGTATCAGCGATACTAAATTTGTCGGCAATAATAAAACACCAAAAATCAAGCATGAATTTGTTCAAAATAATATTGAAACCTGCAATAGCCACAGGTGCTATGGCGGCTTCAGCATATTTCAGTTATAGGCTTCTTTTCGAAGTAATAGGGAGAAATTCTGTAGTAACACTTATTTCAATAGCAATTGCAGCATTAGTATATTTAGTTGTACTTATACTTATTAAAGGTATTGCTATGGAAGAGCTGGAAATGGCTCCCGGAGGCAAAAGACTTTCGAAGATACTAAAGAAAAAAGGAGTGCTTTAAAATACTTGTACAAAACAAAGGAGAAATATCATATATGCCAAAGATAACAATTGTGGGGCTTGGACCGGGTGACTACAGACAGCTTAGTCTGGAAGCTCTTGAAATTATAAAGAATGCAGAAACTTTGGTTCTGAGGACCGAAAAGCATCCGGTAGTAGGCCATATCAGAGAATTAGGGATTAACTTTACATGCTGCGATGATATTTATGATAGTGGTGAAACCTTTGATGAGACTTACGATAGGATAAGTGAGCGTATAATTAGCTTGTGCATTGAAAAGGGGCAAGTAGTATATGCTGTGCCCGGACATCCGCAGGTCGCGGAAAAAAGCGTTGAACTGATTGCGGCAAAAGCGGGAGAGAATATAGAGCTAAGAATAATTCCTGCACTGAGCTTTATCGATGTGATATTAAGCGCCTTGAGAATAGATCCTGCTTATGGCTTAAAGATTATTGACGGTCTAAGCATCAAGACACAGAAACCCGATAAGAAATGTGGGAACATAATCACTCAAGTATATGATAGACTTGTAGCTTCGGAAGTAAAGCTCATGCTGATGGAGCACTATATAGACGATTTTGAAATTTATGTAATAAGAGCAGCCGGAGTGGAGGGGCTTGAGCGCATTGAAAGGATACCAATTTTTGAGTTGGACAGGATAGAATGGGTGGATTACCTTACAAGCATTTATGTTCCACCGGCATTGGAGGAAGCCAGATATAAGAGTTTTGACGATCTGGTGGAGCTTATGGAAAGCTTGAGGGGGGAGAATGGCTGCCCTTGGGATAAAAAGCAGACAAGAGAATCCTTGAGGCCATACCTTCTTGAGGAAACCTATGAGGTATTGGACGCCATAGAGAAGGATGATCCGGACCTTATAGTTGAGGAGCTTGGGGATTTGCTGCTGCAGGTGGTGTTTCACTCACAAATAGCCAGGGAAGATGGAGAGTTTGATATAAATGAAGTAATAACTAGTATTGTAGAAAAGTTGATTATACGGCATCCTCATGTGTTTGGCGATGTCAAGGCCACAAGTGAGAGCGGAGCGTTAAAGAGCTGGGAAGCATCAAAACGCAAGCTGAAAGGCATAGATACATATACACAGACGCTTTTAGATATACCTGAAATCCTGCCTGCATTGATAAGAGCATATAAAGTTCAGCAAAAAGCAGCTTTGGCAGGTTTTGATTGGGACAACATAGAAGATGCATTTTTAAAGGTTTATGAGGAGGCAGAAGAGGTCAAGGAAGTATATAAAACAGGTGAAAAGGCTATAATAGAGGGAGAAATCGGCGATTTGCTGTTCTCGGTTGTGAATGTTTCAAGGTTCTTAAAGATTCAACCGGAGCTCGCTCTTAGAGCCACCACGGAAAAATTTATAAAAAGATTTGAGTATATTGAGGAAACAGCCTTGCAATCTGGGAAGAAACTTGATAAAATGAGCTTGCAGGAGATGGATAAGCTCTGGAATGAAGCAAAAACAGCAGTTCTCAGCAAAAAAAAGATAAAAGGGTGAAAAAAAAGAAGGAATTTAGAGAATGAAGTAGAATATCCATAAACAGCAAATATTTCCTACAAAATAATAAATGGAGGGAAAATAATGAATAAATCAGATCTTATTGGCAAAATGGCTGAAAAAAGTGCAATGACAAAGAAAGATTCAGAAAAGGCTCTTAAGGCACTTATAGAAAGTGTTGAAGAAGCTCTTGCAAAAGGCGACAAAGTTCAGTTAGTTGGCTTTGGAACTTTTGAAGTTAAAGAAAGAAAAGCAAGAGTAGGCAGAAACCCAAGAACTAGAGAAGAAATTAAAATACCAGCATCAAAGGCTCCAATATTTAAAGCTGGAAAAGACCTTAAGGATCTCGTAAACAAATAATAATTACATATTATTGATGAAAAATCAGGCCTTTTCCGGCCTGATTTTTCTCTATATGCGCCTAGCATGGGTGGTTAATTGAAACACGAGAATCCCGTTTGTATTGCGAGAATCCCGTTTTGAAAACGAGCTTCTGATTTTGTAACCAAAACTCCCGTTTTGTAAATGAATTTCTCGTTTTGTAAGCAAGATTCCCGC